>Ga0196901_1000426_pt1 | contig 22242 bp, 30 predicted proteins | sample CB_VirMetaG_FD_169099 | JGI IMG/M metagenome (GOLD analysis project Ga0196901, IMG submission 169099) | Freshwater to marine saline gradient viral communities from Chesapeake Bay - CB_1504_1 Viral MetaG (v3) (version 3) | ecosystem: Environmental > Aquatic > Marine > Coastal | place: USA... | reverse complement strand
GGATGTAGTCGCTGCTGAGTACCCCACAGCTCCCAAGTTCGCTGACCTGACCAAAGAGCAGCAGGAGAACTTCATTGAGTTTGGCCCCGGCAACTGGGATCGCGGTGACGTTGAACTTGAGTTGACCAAGTTGGCTCGCACTGCTGCGCCTACACAGCGAGCCATACGATTGCGCCACGGTACAACCGCAGCTAACAAGGCCATGATAGAGAAGCTCGGACACATGGACCCGGAAGGTGGAGAGCGTCAGTACACGTACTCAGAGTTTGGCCGTAAAGCTGTGTATTTAACCCGTCCCGAAGGCTGGTGGCTTGACAAAGAAAAAGCCGCTGCCGGTCGTGCCGTTGTCTATGACTCTTATGTTGACGTTGAACTGCCAAGCGATGTAAACGTGGTCACCATAAATAGCATGGCTGACTTTGAAGCACTGGCTAAACGAGTCGGCGAACCAAGCGCACAGTCGATGGCTAACAAACTTGCCGTAGATGGGCTTGACTGGCTATCAACAGCCAAAGAATTGCGCTCTATTACGCTAGACCAAGCGGTTCAAAAATACATTCGTGAGCAGAAACAGAGCGCTGCTAAGTACGGTGGGTTTGATACCGAGGGCGTTAATACCCTAGGCGAGCTGGCTGACTTTTTGAACGTTAACGTAAACAATGAGTACACTCAAACAACAGAAGCTGAACTGCGTACACGCATTCGCGACAACTGGCTCGACGCAAAGTCTTACGAGCTAAACACATTTGGCGAATCTGATGCGATGACGCAGAAGCTTATTGACGCTGGCGTGGACGTTATTGACATAGCCCCAGACGCAGACGTTGGAGTTGCTGCGGATCAGGTTGTGGTGTTGCGCCCTGAACTGGTCAAGCTCACGTCGAATGTAAAACAACAAGAAGCTTTCTTGCGCAAGTCACGCCGTAGCATTCGCACTGCTGACCAAAGCGGGACTGAGTTTGAGTCTGTTGAGGCTTCGCTGGACGACTTGTCCGGCTACTCTGAAGGCATCGCCGCTGGCATCCGCAGCTTGCGTGAATCAGGCATGGGTAACGCTGTTGACGCCATCGACTCATGGATGGTCACGTTCTCCCCAGTATCGTGGGACGCCATCTACACCATGATCGACGGCAAGCGCACCATCATCTACAACGGTGTGATCCTCAAGGACAAGGTTCTGGCTACCACTGCCACGCTGCATGAAGCCGGCCATGGCGTTGATGGAGTACAGGGCGGTGCTGGTAAGTTCTCTGGCGGTTCGGAATTCAGGATGTCTCGCGTAAACGGCGAGCTGATATCCATGCGCCCCGGCACGGTTGCAGATGAACTCTTGAACCACTGGGAAGACAACAGTGAGACATCAGCTTTGGGCGGCATGCTCAACTACCCACTGGACATGACAGACCCGGAAAACCGCTCGCTGACAATGCAAGAACTCCGCGAGGAAGTCTTCGCACAGGTGTGGGCTTTTTCCAACATGAATGGCGGCATGGATTATCTCCGTGATAACCTGCCAATCACACACGCTTTTATGGAGAAGGCACATGAACAAGTCAAAGCCACAAACTACCAACGCACCCAAGGTGCCCAGCAAGGTGCTCAGTCAGGACAAGTTCAAGCTGGACAGCAAAACGCGCAGCTTGCTGGCGCAATTCTTAGAGCCAGCCGCCAAGCCAAACAAGGCCTGATCGACCGCAACATCGCTAAGCTGCCCAAGCAGGCGCAGCAGCCAGTCCGTAACACTGTCGGTGCCTTGGGCGATCTGGCAGGTAAGGGTTTGGACTACGTTGTGTTCACCAGCGACTTGGTCAAGCGTGCCGTGGCTGCCGGTATGCCATCGGCTCAGAAGTTTGCTGATGTGCTGGCCCGTCGCGCTGCTCGCGTCAGTGAGCTCGAACGCGAAATCGAGAAGATTGCAGACGGCTACGCCGACATTGAGCCTGAGTTCAAGGGTTCGGGTCGCGGCAGCGTCAACGACTTCTTGTTTGAGTCTACACGCACCGGCAAGTGGGGCTACGGCAAATACCGTGATGCCAAGATGGGCGCTGAGTTCGACAAGCTGGGCCCCAAGGCTCAGAAGTTCGTCAAGGATGTGTTTGCCCATGGCGACAAAGCGCTGTCTGACAAGAAGAAAATTGTCTTGGAAGCTGCAACGTCTGAGTATGACGCCATGATTAAGGCTGCGCAAGACGCCAACGACACCAAGGCTGAGGCTTCACTCAAGGCCGAGAAGGCTGCTTCACTCAAACGCTTCCAGACACTGTTCCGCATCCGCGAGGGTCTGCCCTACGCGCCCATCAAGCGTAACGGTACTCAGGTCGTCATCGGCAAGTCTGATGAATACAAAGCCGCTGTTGCAGCCAAGGACACCAAGCGTGTCAAGGAGCTCGAGTCTGATCCTGACCACTACCATGTCAGCTTCGTGGACAGCAAATGGGAAGCTCGCACCCTGAAGGACAAGCTTGAAGAGCAAGGCGTGTTTACTGAACTGGACATCGTTACCCGCTCACAGGCATTTGAGGAAGCGTTCAGCGGTGAGGCGTTGCTGCCAGCCCTGACCAAAATGCGAGCCGCTGTGGACAAACGCGCTTCAGGCGCTGACGGCAAGAAAGACCCGACCGCTGGCAAGATGCTCAACATCATCAACCAGTTGTATTTGGAGGCGTTGGCTGAGGGTAGTGCCCGCAAGTCTGAGATGCGCCGTCGCGGTGTGGCCGGTGAAGTGGACATGCTCCAGTCGTTCACACAGCAAGGCCGTGCCGACGCCAACTTCATGGCCAACGTACAGTTCGAACCGCTGGTGCAAGACCAACTGCAGAACATGCGCAACGAGTCACGCACAGGCGACCGCGAACGCAAGTCTGAAATCTTCAATGAGCTGACACAACGCTACGCAAATTCATTGGACGTGAAGGTTAACTCGTGGGTCAACGGCTTGACCAACATGGCATCCAAGTTCTTCTTGGCCTCCAGCCCCGCGTACTACCTGCAGAACTTGACACAGCCATTCATGATGTCGCTGCCTGCCATGGCAGGTCGCCATGACTACATCAAGGCCGCTGCAGAGATGACCAAGGCCTATACTGAGTTGGGCCCACTGTTCAAGGATGTGAAGCTGTTCGACCAGCAGTTTGATTTTTCCAAGGTGCCTGCTGATGTACGCACTGCGATCAACGACTTGGTCAACCAAGGCAAGATCGACATCGGTCTGGCCACTGAAATCAATGAGTACAAGGTCGATGCTGATGGAAAACTCAGCCAGTTTGCGCAACGCCTGAACAAGGGTATGCGTATGGCCGTGCAGAAAGTGGAAGCTACCAACCGACTGTCTACCGCCATTGCTGCGTATCGTTTGGAGTACGCCAAGACCAAGGACGCCGCCAAGGCCACGCAGTACGCTGCTGACATTCTGACTGACACCCATGGCGACTACACCGCCTTCAACGCCCCTCGTGCGTTCAACACCCAGTGGGGTAAGGTGGCCTTGCAGTTCCGCAAGTTCCAGTTGATCCAGATCGCGTTCTTCTACAAGTTGTTCCGTGATGCGTTTACCAATCCAAAAGAACGCGCTGCGGCCATAAAGACTTTGACATATGCGCTGGGCCACACTGCAGTGTTTGCTGGCATGATGGGTATTCCCGGCTATGCGGCCATCTCTGCTATCTTGGGTGCCTTCAGTGACGAGGACGAGCCTTTTGATTTGACTGCATGGTCTCGTGAACAGCTTGGCCCTGAGTGGGCTGACCTGATTATGCGCGGCGCTCCGACGGTTGTTGGTATGGACTTGTCGGGCAAGATTGGTGCAGGCAACATGTTGTCAATCATGCCATTCAGTGACGCTGATCTGTCTACCACAGCAGGCCGAGCCGAAGCGTTTGGCACGTTGATGGGCGGTGCTGCTCTTGGCATGGCATCTCGTATGGCCGACGGCTTGGTGCTTATGTCCAACGGTGACTACTACAAGGGTCTGGAGCGCGTAATGCCCAAGGGTGTGTCCGATGCGCTCAAGGCTGGCCGTCAAGCCACTGAGGGTATGACCCGACGCAACGGCGACATGGTTCTTCCTGAAAGCGAAATCGGCGCAGTGGAAACTGTGCTGACAGGTCTGGGCGTGCCATCTGCCCAACAGGCGGTGACTTATGAGCGCCAGAACCGCATGCGCGATATCACACAGAACTTCCAAGACCGCACTACGCGTATCAAAAACGACTACGCCAAAGCGGTTCGCCAAAAGGACACTGCTGCCATGCAGCAAGCTCGTGAGGCATGGACTAAACTGCAGCAAGCACGCCAGCGCAACGGCCTCAAGCCTCAGCCAGTGTCTAACCTGCTCAAGGCTCCACAAGAACAAGCGCAGCGCGAGAAGCGCACGGTTGGTGGAGTGCAGTACCGCGAAGGTCAGCGTAAACTGGCCGAACAAGTAGCCGCCGATTAAGGAGAAACCATGGCCAAGACACCTGCGTGGACACGCAAAGAAGGCAAAGACCCCAAGGGCGGACTCAACGCCAAGGGGCGTGCCTCCTACAACAAAGCGAATCCCGGCAAGCCGGGTTTGAAGGCCCCTCAACCCAAAGGTGGCCCACGACGTGACTCATTCTGCGCTCGTATGGAGGGCATGAAGGAGAAGCTGACCAGTGAAAAAACTGCCAAAGACCCCAACAGTCGCATCAACAAATCATTGCGTGCATGGAAATGCTAACCGGAGAATACCATGATGAAATCCAAAAAGATGAACCCGTTTGGTAAAGGCGAATCCAAAAAGATGGAAGCCAAAGAGAAGAAGATGGCTGGTGGTGCCAAAGCCTACGCTGCCATGGAGAAGAAGTACGAAGGCAAGAAATCCACCTCTAAGATGAAGTGAGGCTAGCGTGGCTATCAAAAAGACAATCATGTTCAAGCCCTGCAAGGGCTGCCCTACCCCCGCCAAATGCGCCAAGATGGGTGCATGCGCCATGAAGGCTAAGGCCAAGTGACGAAAAAAAGCCCCCGGGCTTTGCAGCTCGGGGGTCAAAGTTTCTCAACACAAGAGGAACCGACATGACAGTCGGCGGGCGGATCATATATCGCTGGCAGCATCTCCGTCAAGTCTGTTGCTAATTAAGGTCAACACGGGGGCGGTTGACTCAGCGTTCAGGCGCTTGGTATCCACGACAATACAGCGTGTCTGCTGTGATGTGCAGTCAGTCCCACGGGTGATGAGGAACTTCTCGCCATGGGATACCAGAGCCTTGGCTTCCTTTAAGCTGGTCACTATTGACTGGTAGTCCATGCGGTTGGCCATGCACCATTCCCGCACTTCCTTCTGGCTCAGAATCAAGCGACCTGCGAGCTCTTTGTTGTTGACTGTGCCAAGGATGTATCGACCTGCAATCGCACCATTGACGCGATTGCGCGGAGTCTCAGGCCCACGGGCGTCACGTCCATCACGGCACTCTGTGGTTACGATGATGCGGGGGCTTAGCTGGCCAACCATGCGCTGGAAGGCGTCTTCCGATGATACGGTGTTGTTCTCTTCCACGGACTCAGCCAGCTCGTGCAACAGGCCCACGGTGAACTTGTACATCTCACGGATATCGAAATCCACAATGCCCAGCTTCTTGGCAATCTTGGCAATCACAATTGTGCATGCGCTGTGTGCCCTGTAAAACCTGAACTTGGGATTGGACAGTACATCAGTGAACTTGGACAGCATGGTCTGCATGTCCTTGTGAACTTCAGCTTCGTTGGCCAAAATGTACTTGACCATGGCAGCACCTGCATGCCCGGAGTTAATCGTCATCTGCTTGATGTTCTCGGCAGCCACCATGGCAGAAGCTGACCTCCACGCGTCTTCGCCTTCTTCGGTGTTGGGGAACTCAGCCCGGTCTACCAGCATCAGCGGGTCGTAGCGATCCACGTTGAGCTGAATCAGGCGCACGGCCTCGGCCTGTGAGTTGGCTTGGTTGGCCGCAAGCAGTCCGTAGAAGTCCCGGTTGCCAGTCACGTATACGTTCAGACGCCACTCGGATGACTTGGCAAACACCACAGTGCCACCCTTGGAGGTCATGCGGATACGGTCTTGGCCGTTGGATACGCCGTAGGCCACGTCACTGAATACCGGAGCTTCCATGTTGGTCAGCTCGTCAGCCAGCACGGGGATGTTGTTGAACACACCCAGCGTAGCCCATAGCGCGTTGGTGGTGAAGCCCTCCTTGGAGTTGAGGGTCATACGCTCAGGATTACCGAACGCAGCCAGCGCAGCGTGACACGCAGTGGTCTTACCGCGACCAGACTTGCCGCCCTGCAGCGCCAGAATCAAGCCCTTGTACAAGTCTTCGCAGTGGTGCGACAGCAGTGAGCCCCATCCAGCGCACACGGTGTACTGCCAGTGGACAGCTTCAGGGCGGTTGTACATGAAGTTCAGGGCATCGGCGTAGCCCTTGAGACTGCCACGGTTGTTGCGGAACGTAACCACACGCTCCTTGGCATTGCCTCCCACCAGCACCGGGCGCTCAGAACCGTCAGCAGAATGGAGTGTTTCGCCGAGCAGGAACGCCTTGTGGTCTTCCTTCCAACCAAACGAGGTCAGGGTGTTGGTCTCAGAGATGTTGCGTTTGAGGGATTGAAGCTGGTCCAACAGGTATGCGGCCATGTGCTCTCCTGCATTTTTGTGGTTGCTCTTGGTGAGTTCGTACCGGGCCAAGGCCCGCAGCATGTCGGTAGGAGATGCCACTGACTCACCGGGGATTTCAAATTCACGGATGCGCTTGTCCGGCAAGTGGAACCGGATGCCATAACGGAACGTGCCGTCTTCGCCGCGTATGCGCGTGATGGGGTAGAACAAGTTCTCACAGAAGGGGAAAACCTGCATGACTCCTTCCCTGTCGGGAATCAAACGGCTCAGCAAACTACCATCCCACTGATAGCCCCTTGGCACAGCAGGAACCGTGGCTTGCTCTGTAGTGCCGGACTCAGTAATGACCTCCTCAATAGTCTCCTCGGGCTCAGGAGCAATGCGACCTAACACCAGCGGTGTCTTGATCTTGTCCTTGAACTGGCAGCCGTTGCAGCCGTTGGGGTTGCACTTGCTGAAGAACTCGCATGTCGTTGGGCCAGCACCCCATGTGTCGTAGCGGATGTCCCAGTCGATCTGGCCATGGCCGGTGGCCTCGCGCTCAGCGCTCCAGTCACGGGCGAACTCACGACCGCTCTCGCAGTGGGTCAGCAGGCCGATTACGCCGCGCCAAGTCTCATAGTCCACGTCGCCCTTGCTGTCGCGCATAGCGCCTACTTGCAGGCATTTGCTGGCCATCAGATCAGCATCTACTGGCAGTTCAACGTATTGGTGCAGGTGACCAGTCAGGTCGGAATTAAGATCAGTCGGCTGATACTGTTTCTTGGGCGCTTCGCGTATCAGCTTGACGCTGTGCTCTTTGGCGTATGCAAACAGAGGCTCAGCAAACTCTTTGGGGTCAACGGCCTCGCAAGTGGCCAGAACCTTGACGGCTTTGGACTCACCGTTCTTGCGGTTGGTGGAGCCTACAGGTCTGAGGATAGAGCTGAAGTCTGCCGTGCGTGTCGGGTCTGCGATAACCTTGCAGTGCGCCAGTGTGGACTTGAGGACTACGGCTACCTTGCGCCACAGTTCCGGTCCAATGTCTTTGGTCAGGGGCCAGTAGGCATGGATGCCATTACCGGAGTCAACCATCAGCGGCCTTGGCACGCCCACTTCCTTGGCGAACTTGGCCATGGCAACAACAGCGTCCTTCTTGGTCAGGTAGCCCTGCCCCTTGTCGAACTTGTCTTGGCCGCAGTCAACGTCCACCCAGAATGCCTTGGCTTTATCCCAGTTCTCGGGGACTCGGTATTTGCGTTTGTTGTTGCCGTTCTTGTCCAGCTCGTCCAACTCGATGACGGCCTTCTGGTACGAAGCGCACGCGTGGTACACCGACAGCTGCTTGCTGTCAGCCATACCTTCAATGGCATCAGCCATGGTCTCAAGGTCCGTGTAAACCTTGTGCGCAGGAAATTTGTAGCCCTCTTTGAACAAGGCCAAATAATGGATGCCATGTTCGGGCAGGATTGCTTTGAGAAACTCAAGGGTGTTCACGGCACACCCCACTAACTGTTGTATTTATGCAACTCATGACGACTCCAAAAAAGGAAAAAGCCCGCAAGCGGGCTCCCTAGGGTAAACCCTCAGATCAGTCTGTGAGTCCGGCTTCTGTGATCTGCTCAGTAACTTCTGCTGGCTGTTCTGCTAGGGCAGCTTCTTCCTGCTCTTTGGCTTGCTGCAGGATGTTGTCGACGATTGGGCGGACAAAGTTGTGCGGTCCGCTGCCTAACGTGCCCAACAAGGTGTTGAGGGAGTTGGCGTCCATGTTCATATCGAGTTTGATTTGGTATTGCATGATGTTCTTTCAGGTTTTGTGTGTGGGGGCCGAAGCCCCCTAGTTTAATCAGTCGTCGAAGTTGATGCCATCGAGGTCGAGGTCCATATCGTCAACCACTGGGGCTGGCTTGGCCTTGGGTTTGGCCGCTGGCTTTGGTGCCGGGGCTTCCTCTTCAGCTTCCTCAACCACCGGCTTGGGTGTAGCCTTGGGTTTGGCAACAGGCGCAGCAGCTTCAGCGGCAACAGCAGCCATGATGGACGAGCCGAGGATGTTGGACATAACGTCGGATGCAGCGATCTCCTGCACCTCAGCGAAGCCTTCGTCATCCAACAGGCCGACAGCAGAGAACGTCAGCTTGGGAGATTCAGCTTGCAGGTCGAAGCCGACCTTGGTCACGACCATGTTGTAGCCGACACCGCGCTTGGCCAGCATCTGACCATACTCACCCAGAGCCTTGATGGACGCAGGTGGCACACGCAGCAGCATGGCGTCGTTGATCTGACCAGCAGGAGCCACGGCCATACGAACAGCGTCGGCGCAAGCCTTGCCCTTGGTAGCGCCCTTCTCGGAGACACGCGAGCCCCACTGGTTGTGAGGGCATGTGGCGCACTTCTTGGCCTGCTTGTTCTGTGCATCAGCCGCTGGCTCAACGCCATCATTGGAGTAGCAGTCAGGCTTCTGGCCTTCGCTGGAATCTTTGTCGTAGCCCTTGATGTAGAACACCTTGCTGGTGCCTTTGTTGGCTTTTAGCAACACTACGTTCAGACTGGTAGCTGCGCTGTCAGGGTCTTTGGGGTTCATCTGAATCTCGCGCTCGCCATCACGGACGACTGCGAAGACCTTACCCTTGATGGAGATCACAGGGAAGCCACCGCCAGCGTGGGCGGTCAGGTCAGAGTTCAAAGCCGCGATGTCGACTTTTTTCAGGAATGCTGGCAGGTTGCTGCCGGAGTCAAATGGAATGATGTTCATGATCTTCGGTTAGTTGAGGTTGAGAGTTTATGCCGAGCGGCGGATGTTTACAACGCGTTCTGACCGGATATTTACTCCCGGTGGCAATTCGTCGTTGTTGGAGTCACGGAACTGCTCGACGGCGGTCTTCGAGGCACGCACTTCAAGCAAGCTCCATTCTTCGTTGGCCTTCACGAACTCCATGAAAGCCTCACGATCTGCGATGCTGGCGGTTGTACGCACAGCGGTATAAGCCGTACCGTTCTCAGTCTTGACTGAGTCCATGCCGGTCTTGTTGAACACGTCAAGAAGCTTGGCTTCCAGCTTGTCCATCTTGTCATTGAGCGGCGCGATGCTGGCATCAAACTCAGCCTTCATCTCTGCCTTCTTGTCACGGAGCTGTATGTACAGGCTCACTGCTTCTGATAATTTCATTGGTCTATCCGTTCCTTCATCATGTCGAGTAACACACCCTGCATAGACTGTTTGTCTTGCAGCCTCTTATACACACGCCGCTCAACATCCGTACCTGCAATGTGAACGATCACTGTGGTTCTTGTCTGGCCCGGGCGTCTTACACGCGCACAAGCCTGTTCGTAAGTTTCATTCGAGTGAACCGGGGCGTACCACACGATGGTGGTTGCTGCCGTCAGTGTCAGGCCATGGCTCATGGTTGAGGCGTTAGCCACCAAAACCCTTGGATCAAGCCCTCGTTGAAACTCACCGAAAATACGATCACGGTCGGTCTTACTGGTGCCGCCATGCACCGTTTCTACCGTGAAATCCTTACGCAGTTCTGACGCTACGCTTTCAAGTGCTCCGGTCAGTGGCACGAATACGATGACCTTGCCTTCAGATTCCTCGATGACTTCCTTGAGCACGTCCATGCGTGGCTTGGATGGGATGACGACGTGTTCACCATCTGTCCCGTAGGCGACACCACACGCAATTTGGATGAGCTTGTTGGCCTTCACAGCCTCATTGACAGCCAGAATCTGACCGCCTGCATACTCAGTCGATAGCTTGTTGAGCATGTCCTTGTAGGCTTTGTTCTGCTCGGGGGTGAGCGCAACATCACGTGTGATGAACGTCTGCTCTGGCAAGTCCACACAGTCATCAAGCGAGAACCGGATAGCTGGCTGCATCATCTGGTACACAGCTTCGTTGGCGTCCTGCCGTGCCGCCCATTTGAACGGATTGATCTGACGCATCACGCGGTCACGAAACGCACTGAAGTACTTGGGCATGGTCGGGTTGTCGGGAGTCACCAGTTTGCACTGAGCCCATGCGTCGGTAGGTGCGTTGGGCGTTGGCGATCCTGTCATGCCCCACACACGGCGAGGCGCTTGTTTGTTGCAGATGGCATTGAGAATCTTCCAGCGGTCGGTGCCTGAGTTGCGTGCAAGTGCAAGCTCGTCAACGACTATCAGGTCGATGTCAGGTCGCTTGGCCAGCGCATCCTTGATGGTAGATAGCCCGTCAATGTTGATGACGTAGATGTCAACGTCTTGTGCAAGCAGTTTGTTGCGGCGCTCTCGTGTGCCGTGCAGCACAACGCAGTCAAGATGTGGGAACGTCTGAAAGGCTGAGTCCGCCCATGTGCGCTCCATGGTAGACAGAGGGCACACTACAAGCACCTTGTTCACGGTCTTGGTGCGGCGCAGATAGTCATACGCCCACAGTGCACTGTTGGTCTTGCCAGTGCCCATGCCGTTGAGGCAGAACGCACGGCTGTTCATGGACAGGAACGATGCTGTGTCGAGCTGCGCAGAGAACGGCGCATGTCTGCCGCTGACCTTGGGCCAGTCGTAGTGGATGGGCATGGGTTCAGGAACATCGAAGCCCAAGTTACGCAGCACCCGAGTTTCGTCGGGCCTGTGCGGTATCGCAACCAATGTCGACCCTTTGTGTTCTACCAACTTCGCGGTTGGTATGACTGTCGTTACTCGTGATGGGTTGCGAAGCTTGAGTACGACTGCCTTTTTTTCTTTGTGAATTAGCATGGGTTGAGTGATTTGTGAAGCGCCATAGCCTCGCTAAAAATTAGTGGTTTCCAAACAAAGAGTCCTTGTTGTACGTCACGCTCAAGCCAACGGGCATCCCAGCCCTCGTTTTCTTGCTTTGTGGTGCACTCGCGTTCATAACGCAAAGCTAGTTTTTTAGCTTTCGGCCCCCAAACACCTAGCACTCTAGCGGTCTGTGTGTAGTTCATTCCTTGAATGTTTACGAGGTTCCACGCAAAGCAACACTCCATTTTGAAGCGCTCGTATTCTAGGTCTATGGGGCGTTCGTAGTGAGGGAAGTGACTCACGTCCTCACTTGTCTGGGTTGTATGAGCCACTGCCCTTCCTCCATCCACGGTTGGTTGATCGGTCTTGAACTGCTGTGTTGGCCTTGTGGTTACCACCGCCGTTCTCCAGTGACTTCTTGTGCGCTACGTCTTTACCATCGCCGACCTTGGCCTTGCCATCTTTGATGGCTTCGCGCCGTGCAGCGTTGTTCTTCACACGCTTGGCCACCTCTTCAGGGCGAGCGTTGTAGGCCTTCTGATATTCCAGCTTGCGGGTTGTTGATTTGGTCATGCTAATGCTCCTTCTACGATGTAAGCCTTACGTTGTTTGAGCTCGCCAGTCCCACGAATGAACGGGCTCCACCAGTACACTCCGCTGCTTCGCCGCTTGAAATGCCCACGCACAAGGTGAGCTTCTACGTCAGCGCGTTGGCTAGTAGTTCCTTTGCAGACGGTCTCTACTGCGGACAGGGAGACGACAGTGTACTCAGTGCTAGCCATTATCTTCTTACGCCGACCAAGCATGGTACCTACACCTTGCCTCGGGCCAATTTTTGTTTTAGCAATACCTGACTTGCAGTTAATGACTGACTCCCAAATAAACATCAAGGGGCTAACTTCTTCAATAACCTCTTGCTTGAGTTTAGGAGCCATGCGTAGTAAATTCACCGCGAATTGCTTGGCATAAGATGTTGCGGTATTTGCCTGACTAAGAATGTGGCTGTTGATTGCGTACGCCATAGGGCTCGGGGAAAAAGCATACTGCGTGGTTGCGGTTTGTTGGTCTGTGAATATATTAGCCATAAATGCGCCGCAGCCTAGAGTACCGTTATCGAACTCCCAAAACGGCCAAAACTCAAACGCAGGCTGACCACTAACCTCAGTCCGTCTAATTCGCGCCGCGACTCTGCGAATACTCATATTGTTCTCACCTTCAACAGCGTTTCGTAAAATAGCAATCTCTGGGGTAATAGGCATTTCTACGATCAACGAGTCGTATGGCATATGCAGCTTTTTCGCCTCGACTAATCCCCCGGCTTTCTTTCTGGATAGCTTTTGTATTTCCAGTGCTGTTTTGGGGGACATGACGAAGATGGCGTCTACTTTAAATTCACTTGCCGGTATACGCAAAGTTTCTATCTTTTCAGTGCTCATGGCCACAGCAGCTAAAGGCGAAAAGCCCTTGTCGTCAGTTGTGAACGCTCGGGTCATTTTTTAGGCTCCAGTTTGGAATAAACGTCGACCACGTCGAACAACATCGGCATGTCATCAGGATTGTCCACTACCCAAGCAAATCCGTCAGCGCTTCTAATAGCTTCAATTACTCTTTCTTGGTTTGACGTAATGTTCTTTTTCTTGCCGGGTGCTTTAGTTTCAATGGCTACAAAAACTCCCTTGTAGCAGCAGATGATGTCAGGGATACCGACCTGCCCCATGCCGTTGGACACGGGCATAAAGAACCAAGCGCCTCGCTCTTTAAGGAACTTCTTGCAAGCGTCTTTGACCTTGCCTTCAGGTGTACTAGCCATTCTTTCTCCCGTTGAATTCGCAGCTCAATACTGGGCACCAAGCCTTACACAGCCCTGACGTTTTGGCTGGCCACCTGTCTCTTTCGTATGCAGACTCCAGCTTGTTCACACGGGGCACGAAGTTCTGCCAAATGATGGGCACCTCAGAGCGTTCGCGTGGCGTCCAGTCAATCTTCTTTTCCTTGAGCCAAATGAAGCCAGTGGTAACTTTGTTGATCTCTGGGTGATGGGCAAACACGTAGTTGGCATACAGGTCGAGCTGCTCTGTGGGCTTGCGCTTTCCGGTCTTGTAGTCTGCGACGACGGCCTTGTCGCCATGAAGCACAACCAAGTCAGCGATGCCTCGAGTCCATGCACCTTTCCATGCTGTCGGCTGGAAGTTCCGGTCGAGTGCGTACTCTTTCTCGCACAGCTTTGCACCGGGCAGTTTGGCCAGCTTGAATGCCAACTTCTGCCAATGCTCCATACCTTCTGGCAGCATTACGCCATCCTTGATGAAGTCCTCGAACGCGGTGTGAACTCGTGTACCCCACTCAGTGTGTACGGTAGGCGGCTCAACGATATCGCGCTTGACCTTGAGGTGGTAGAACTTACGTGGGCATGTCTCGAATGTGTCGAGCTGGCTGTACGTCCAAGCCGGGTTTGTCATGTTGTTCCAATGCGGTTGTGCCCCAATGCGTCATTCGACGGTTGGGGCTTTTTGTTCGATGCTCTATGGTAGCAGCATGGTGAGTGCTGTCAACATTATTTTGCTTCGCCGTAGCAATCCGCAATGTCACCCTCAGACCACGTCACAAGCTCTGGCCACCACGACACACCTTGGCGCATGATGCCCTGTAAATGATCGAGGTGCTGCTGCGCATCTTTCTCTGGAACTGCAAACACAAGCTCGTCATGGACAGCCAGCGATGGGCGCAAGCCAGTGTCCTTGTAGAACCGCACAGCATGCTCAGCGATAACGTCACGAGCCAGTGCCTGTACCAAATTCTCAACGCCCTTCCCGGCGTAGATGCGAGCCTTAGACCTGCCGTTGCCGTACCACCATTCGTGCTTACCGTTCTCGTTCTGTTTGACCAGTGACGGGTAGTAGATGCGACGGCCAGACGGCAAGCGCACAGCTTCGTGCTCCACTTGGCACATACCCCACGGGTCGATGGATGCCTCGATGCCTTGTCGGATGTTGGTCAGGTTGTTCTGGAACTGCTTCCAGCCGTTGACGATCTCACCATGAGCGTCGCGGTACTTGTTGACCACATCAGTGGCTTCTTCCAGCGACAGGTCGATGCCGCCCATCAGCTTGGCTACCTTCTGGAACGTAGCGCCGCCAGCACCAAAGCCTAGACCCAAGTGAGCCACCTTGCCCACCTGACGCTGGTTCTTCGTGACCTCGTCTTCGGTGATGTTGTACAGGTCATGCGCTGCAAAATATCGGTACAGGTCGGCCTTGTCAGGGCTCGAGGCAAACAGCTCCATGGCGTACGGTACTTTCCACAGAAACATATTGACCCGCAACTCAATACCAGAAAGGTCAGCCACGATGATCTTGTGTCCCTTGGGAGCCTTGAGCGACATACGCAGGGCGTCTGACGGCTTGGGGTTCTTGGGGTCGATGCGCGGTAGGTTCTGCATGTTGTACTGCTCACCAGACCAGCGACCTGTTGTATCCGCGCCACAGTATTTCAGCGGCACAGGCAGTCGGCCATCACAGGCGTCAGCGGCTCTGAGGAATGCTTGCAGTCGTGTCTCCAGCAGCGTGGACTTGACCTCGAGTCTTGCACGGGCAGCAGCGGCCACCACAGGGTTCTCGTGGTTCTGCAACGCGATGAACGCATCGTCTGTTTTGGCCAGCGCAGGCACACGCTTCTCAGGGTTGGTCGGCGACTGCTTCATGGGAGCTTCAACACCAAGGCGCTCCAGCAGTGCAGAAAACTTAGCAGCCGAGGCCAGCTCAGTACGAACCTGTTCTTCGATATCTGTGCCACTGTCAAGGCGCTCAGCCACGAACTGTTCGATGCCAAGGGTGTGAGCCAGCTCAAGCAGGGAGCGACGCTTTTCTTCTTTGACATCTTCCAAGGCCTTATCCACCATGAAGTAGTTGAGTAAGAACTTGGGCTCGACCAGCATGCGGGTAGTCATGTCGATCTGCAGCAGCTCCTGCTTGGGGAATGATGGAGCGAGCTTCTTGAAGATAGCCGCGCACAAGTCGGTGTCCACCTTGTTGTAGTCCTCCATTTGGGCCAGCTCGTCTTCGCTGAAGTCACACAGGTGCTTGCCCTTGGTGTTGGTAGCCTCGAGGTCTAACTTGACGCCGACCTTCAGCTCAACGGCCAGCTTCTTGAGCGATACACCAGTCAACGATTTGCCGTTTACGAACGCACTGGTCTTGGAATACTTGGGCCTTGCCATAGCAGCAGTGCAGCCGTACATCTTGGGGTTCACGCCCATGCGCCATGCGAGGATCATCGCATCGAAGCCCGACATGTTGTGGCCGATAGCCATAGCGTCTGACCAGTCAAGCGACTGCAGGTGCTCTCTGATCTTCTGCTCACCGAACAGAACGTATGTCGGTGCGTTGCCAACCTTGATGGCCACAGAGATGATCTCAGTGTCTGGGTGCATCACGTACTCGGTTGGAGACATGCGGCTGAGCGTGTGCTCGGTGCTCCAGAAAGATTCAAAGTCGATGTAGATGGGGGTCATTACTTTTCCAGTTTGTTTGCGACGTTGAATGCAGTCCAGAGCTCAGCGAACTTAGGGTCGGTCTTTGCAGCGAACTCGGCGAAAGCAGCCATCTTCTTGAACGACTTCAAGTCCTCAAGTGTCATGGACTCCTCGCCCAAAGTGATACATGGGTTGACATTCGGCGCAACTGTTCCGATACCTAGGTTGCCGTTGGATGACAACGTCATGGCTGGTTGCATGTTTACCTGCGATGCTTTGTACCAGTTGATGGTCATCAGTACAGCCCTTCCAAGTTTGGTGGTGCGTAGTCAGGCCCCTTGGCGATCTTGCCATGCTCGTTGAAGATGGGGTATCCGTTCTTGTCGAACTTGCTGTAGTTGCTACGGTTCACAGCAGCCACCGCGTCAGCGGTCTTCATGCCAGCGCAGTACCCAACGCCAACGGCTGTAACGACCTGATCGGCCAGTGAGTCCAAGAACTCTTTGCGGTCGGTAATTTCTGCGACAACCGTGTTCTGCTTAAGTGCGTTGGCCATGTTGTGCAGTGCCAAGCGAAGCCCTTGTCGAAAGCGTTCGTCGTCCTCATTGTCTAGCTGAAAGGCGTCAAACATCTCAACCACCTCCTCGAGATGGCAGCCAAGCTGCACGTTGAAGTCTGCCTCTGTTGGCTTGGGTCTGGCTCTTCTGTGCCACAGTTCAATTTGATCTACGCTCATTTTCCCTCCAGTTGAAATGCGACGATGGCGGCGGCGATGCGCTCGTTCACGTCAGTGATGGTCTCGGCTATGTACGTCTCGTACTCGTAGCCCTCTTTGCGTCCGATGTTGACGATGTAACCGTTGGCCACTTGCAGCACTTCAACAGTGCCATGGAACAGCTTTTTGGATTTGGGTGCTTGATCGTGTTTCAAGATTTGATTGATTTGTGATGCGGATATCGAGCCTTGGTAAATAGTGCCGGGCAGCGCTTGCGCAGCGTTGGCGATGTTGCCTGATGCACCTGCGGTGCCGAACAAGGCGTGGGTTAAAGAGTCGAACATGCGCGGCCCTCCAGCTCGATCAGCAACTCGATGTAGTGCTTGGCTTTCTCAAGGTCAGCCATGCCGTTCTTGTTGCGCCATCGACTGATGTACTTGATGACGTTGCCTTCCAAGTATGGGATGCCGTTGGCATGGATGAACTCTACTGGCTGTATCTTCATCTGCTTGTAGTGGTCGCCGTCAACTTGCACGTCTAATGGGTTTGTCATTCGATCTCCTCTATGCGTACTCTGACGTGGATTGGTTTGGCTTTGGTATTGCGAAAAAGTTTGACTGTTGTGGACGCTTCAAATGCAGGTGCCATGACTTTCCACAGCAGAGGGATGCCATCGTCGCTGAGCATGAAGCTCCTGCCGCCTGTCTTGACGGCCCATGCTTTGATGTCTCGTTTCACTCTCTGCTCCTGTCAAACGTAGGCAGCGGTGCCCAGTGAGTCCATCTGTCACCGTCGCGCCAGCTACCAAGGACTGCAACGCCTAAGCGTTTGTCGATCAACAGCATCTTCGCGCTCAATGGTGGTGGGTACTCTTTGGCGTCTAGCCAGTGGTTGTTGACATCGACTACAGCGAAGCGGTCGTGCGTTAGTTTGTGCTCGGTCATTGCCATAATGATTTTCCTCCTATGAATGTGGTCTTGATGTTCGCTTGCTTTTGCGCTGCAACTTTGCGCGCGTAGTTCCTGCGGCTACGCACTTGCTGAGGCTGAGTACTTCTTGGCTCAGCGTCTTCGCCTTGTCCAAGTGCGTAAATCTTGACACGGTTACGGCCATCAGTTTGGTCTGAGTAGGCGATGATGTAGATCAGCTCTTGGGCTTTCATCTCGACAAGCATCTTACCGACAGCCTTGGGGTTGCACTGTGCTTTTCGCGCCAACTCAATCCTACTGTGGGGCCCTTGCAACAGTGCTTTGAATACTTGCACTGCTTCTTCTGTTTTCATGTGTTCTTGCTCCTTAATTTGGCTTCTAAGTCTTCAATGCGCTTTGCCATACGTTGCATTTCCTCAACCAGCACGGCCTCGGTGTTGTAGTCGGGTTTGAATTGGTTTGGTTCTGGCGGGGATGTGTAGAGGTCGGAAGCCTTAAACCAACGGGCGTCACAGTCTGTAATATCACCGGGCATTGTCACGCGAGTGCGGCCTGTTTCACCGTGCTGCCAAAGTGTCGCCACAGGCTCCTGCACAGGTGCTGGCTGTGCGGGTAAGGTGTTGAATTTCAATTCAGCCCTCAATCGCTGGTTTTCGTCAATTAACGCTGCCACAGGCTCCTGCACAGGTGCTGGTTGTGCGTTCGTTGTCGTGTCTTTGTCAAGCAACTCCTTGGCTTGGCGAACACGTTCCTTTCGGATAGGGCAGTCACGCCCCTGATTGCAGTTACCGTACTCGTCACAGCAGTTCATGATCTCTCCAAGATAGGTGTCATCTTCTTTAAGCGGAACTCCTCGCGGACAAGTGCAATGGCCTCGTCCATATCTCTCAGAGTCACCACTTCCATCTGCGCGTCATGCAGTTCCATGAACTCGTTGAGCGTAGTCATCTCAGCGGCCTTTAGGATGAACCGACCAGACTCAAGACCACGCGCACCAACAGCACGAATAGCCAACAGACCTTGCTTGACCACATCGCTGTAGTCCTTACCAAACCCCATGCGTGCAAAGGCCTCGGTGATGTTGCCCATGGCAATCAGTGTGTCGATGTCAGTGCGCGTTGCCACACCCTTGGTCAGCGCATCCATGGCCCCATGGTTTTTGATCTTGAGGTCGACCATGAACGATGTGTGTGAACGCACAGAAGACAAGCCCTCCATGACGTACCCCACGGGATTAAGCAGCACACGCTTTGGTCTGTATTTGCTGCGTTTACGCATGTCACTTCCGATTCAAGAATTTAATCCAGCACTTGGCGCAGTACCATTTGTCTCGCATCTGCACACCACTTAGAGGTTCAGAACCGTTGCCGCACTTGTCACAGTGTTTAAGGGGCTGACTGCGGGACTGCGAACTCGCTTGGCTCTCTTGGAACGAGTTTGTCGAAGGCATGCGCGGTGGTTTGGAATTCATCGAGTATCTGTGGGTTGGTCACCGCGATCCAGTTGAGGAGCTTGGTGATTTGTTTGTTGGCGTGTCGTTCCGTGTTTAGTTCTACTCGTAGCATAGTGAGTTCACTTTGAATCAAGCCGAAGTTGGCGTTGGTAGTCAGGCAGAACTCTTGCAGCTTGCGGATGTTGAGCGTGTCGCCGCCGCCATAGCCTTGCTCGACGGGGATTGGTAGTTGTATGGGGTGCATGCTCACGCTCCGAAGATTTTCTTGAGTGCGTCGTACAGCTCACGGGCTTGCACGATAGACAGCGTGTCCAACAACTGCGGCACAGTCGCTGAGAACTTGGCATTATCAGGCACTGGTGTTGGCTTCGGTGTCGCCTTTGCAGCAGGCTTTGCTTGTCTGACATACCCTTTTACGTAATGGTTGCCCACAGCTGTGTATGTTGACACGCTGCCATCTTTTTGCGCTCTAATGATGCCGCGTTTGACGAACTGCACAATGAGCGATGACGACGATGCGTCTTTGATGCCAGCTTTGCGAGCTAGCTCAACCAGTGCAGCTCTTGTACTGCCGGGGTTGTCCCTAATGATGTTGAAGAACGTCTCTGATACGCCCAAGGTATCTGGGAGCGCTGTCATGGTGTCTCCATCGTCGTCAAATTTAAGGTCCGCAAGTTTCTGCAGTTCTAATCTCAAGTCAGGCATATTCTTCCTCCAGTTCATCAATGATTTCATCAAGCATGTCGTTGGCATGCAGCGAGTCCAGCACAGCCTCATCTGAGGTCAGGTGGTCGTACTCAACTTCTAGTCTGTTGTACAGGTCACGCATGTGGCTCTTGAACTCTTCCTCGAACTCATCATGCAGTTTGTCGTAGTCGTAGCCTTGCAAGTTTGTTAGGAATACTGCATCCTGTATCTCTGTCTTGTAAGGGCTGTAGGCATGAACGAACTCGTCCAGTTCGGAATAGCAGTAGTCGCTTGGACACGCCATGTCAGAGGTGAACGACGTACAGTTCTCGTGGTAGTAGTGACCGCGATGTTCAACCCTGAAGCTCCAAGCCTGCTCAGCCAGCGTTATGAGTGCTGGGTCTGCGCGTAAGATGGAAGGCAAGAAGTCTCCCCATGAATACACACGACCATCGAAGCATGCACCATCACCTTGCGATGAGAAGCCGCTGAAGTACATACGATGAACCTCGATGCCGATGGCGTCCATGTCGCGCTTGAAGTCGTCATAGACTGCGTCCCACCATTCGATGTGCTCTGTGTTGTAGTGGCGATACTTATCGAGTATCTCGTCTTGCTGGCGCTTGGTCAGCGCCTCGAATCTTTCTATTGGTATCATAGCGGTGCGTCCTCGTGGTTGTCTGGATTGAACTTAGGGACTCGATTGCCGGTGTCTTTGGGGTTTGGGAATGATGGGAAGGGCCATGTCATTTGACTCTCCAATACTTACGGGTAACTTGCACCACCTCTTCTTTCGGCGGGATAGGCTCGAACTTGTTACCGAACGGCGGCGTCCAGCCGAAGCGTCTCCATGTAGCCTGCACGTCAGCGCCGCTTGTCCACTTGTAGTCGGGGTGGCCCACTGGGATGGTTGGTAATGTCCTCTTCATGGCTTGTCTCCTTCTAGTTTCTTGATTGCATGGAACTGCGCGACACTTCCGGGGTAATAATCTTCGGCGAACTTCACGAAGTCCTCCAACTTGCGCCTAGCAGAACGAAGGTCGTCAGCGATTTGATTGGCCAAGCGTACTGAATTCCGTAGCTCCTGTATCCGCTCGTTCAGTATGTCGATGTGTGCATCTTGCTCTCGTACCTTTACGCTGAGCTTACGGACTTCAACGGCATACCTGTCTTTCATGCCGCTGCCAACTTGGCTGCAATAGCTGCAGCTGTAAGGCCCTCGGTGTCTACGTCTTCGACGATCTTGGCACGTTGTGCAGGGCGCTCGAGCTTGCGCTCAAGGCGCTCGATATCGTCTCTGTGGATGTACATGCGCACACCGGGGAACAGCTTGACTGCTTCGTTGAGGGACTTGCACTTCTGAAGAAACTCGTCGATATCGTCCTTGATCTTCTCCCACCGTGCGTCGACGGCTTTCTCAACGACGGCGTCGTCCCAGCGTCGCAGCAGCTCGGCGCGGCCCGGAGTCTCCTCGGGGAACGCACGCACCTGATCGAGCGTCAGCTCGGAGTCAGGCCGGTTGTAGTAGTTGTCCTTTGGGCGCTGGTATGCGAACGTCATACCGTTGAATCGCACGGTGGTCTTTAGCGATACGGCTTCGTCAGTCCAGCCGTGGATGATGATGTATGCGTCGCCAGACTTGGTCAGCCAGTCTTTGGGGATAGACTCGAGAAGGTGGACGTAATCTGCTCCCCAGCAGCCGACGTTGTAGAGCATGCTTGCGTCGATGCTGTAGCTCTTGTCTATCTCTGGTAGATCGCTTGCCCGCTCTGCTTTGCGCATCAGCTCGATGACGTTTTTGGTGCGGTCGCGCAGCTCTTTGGTGATACCAACTGTTGCCATGATTAGATTCCTTCTTCCAGTTTGATTAGTGTTGAGACGTAGACCATTGCTTCTGTGAGCGTTATTGGTTCTTTGAAGGGGCCGTAGTGTGTATGCGGCACCTTGTTGATGGATACGTTGACGTGCCAGCCTTGCTGGTTGCGCACTACCTGCACGCCAACGGTGTTGCTCCGCTCTACGCGGATGCGTTCACTCTTCTGTATCGGATGCGCTAAGGAAGCTGGAGATTGATTCTCTGAGAGCATCGCGTGTCTCCTGTGGTGCATCAGCAGCTAGTGCGTCGTAGCACTGCTTGAAGATGTCGTTGTAGGCGTCGATAAGAGAGTCGAGTTGGTCAGCGGCGTTCATGGTTGCTCCAAGGTAAAAGGGATATTGTCGCCGTACGGAGCGCGAATGTCACTAGAGATACACCACACGACTGGGTAGTCAGGCGCGTTGGCATCGTTGAAGTCTGTGTAACCGTCGGTCAGGCACACGAACACTTCAGGCTTGATACCTTCCTTGGCGATGTAGTTGAAGCCCTCTTCCATGTCAGTGCCGCCGCCACAGTAGAACGTCAGAGCCACCTCCTCGCCCTGCTCAAACACCTCGTGCTTGGCTACGCTAGTGTCGACATACAAGACATGGACACGGGATGGGTTGCACTGCGACACGATGCGCTGCAAGTGTCCGTTGTAGTGGTCGAGTTCGGACTTGCTGATGGAGCCAGACACGTCGACTTGGATGACAACCTCACCCATCTCAGCGGTCTTGCCTGTGCTTGGCAAATAGCAGTTTGTGAAGCGGCGGTTAGGACGCGACCATGTGTAGTCA
>Ga0196901_1000423_pt1 | contig 22383 bp, 27 predicted proteins | sample CB_VirMetaG_FD_169099 | JGI IMG/M metagenome (GOLD analysis project Ga0196901, IMG submission 169099) | Freshwater to marine saline gradient viral communities from Chesapeake Bay - CB_1504_1 Viral MetaG (v3) (version 3) | ecosystem: Environmental > Aquatic > Marine > Coastal | place: USA... | reverse complement strand
GGGAGACCATATTAAACATATTACCCCAAGTATTGATGTTCTCATTAACAACAATATCTTCACCAAAGATATCTATTTTAGGAGGAAGATCGAAGAAATTTTCACTACCAGGTAGTTTATCTAAAAAGTCGTTTCTTGTTTTAATTAAAGATAATAATAATCCAGACTCTTTAGGTGCACCAAATAAAGGATTGGGTACTAATACTCCTTGTTCATTGGGAACTAACTCTCTCATATCAATATTAAAATCTGGATCTGTTTCTCGTAACTCTGGATCAACTAAACTTTCAATAGTTCGAACACCAGAACTAAAAGGTAAAAATGCATTACTTACAATCGAAAATGCTTTATCTGCATTTATTGCTTCTTCTTGATTATAAAGACTTCCTACAATATCACTAATCGATGCGACTCCTTGTAATACAGGTAATTGTTTAAAATAATCAAAAGTGGATAGAGCAAAGGCTTGAACTACATTATCATTAATCTCTGGGTCTCGACTACGACTCATCAATTCAAAAGTATTAGCAGCAATACCAATAATCGCTCCTACAGGCTCGTAACCAGAATAAGTGACATAAGTATGATTTCCTGTAGGAATACCATTCTCATCAAACAAAGGTGATCCTTCTGGTAATTCTGGATCAGCAAAAACAAAACTATAAGGTTTCCACCCTAAAGCATAAAGAGCATCTCGATCTTTCTTATTAACAGGAGCTTTTCCTGTGATTTGTCCTTGTTGTGCTAATGACAACATATAACCACCAAAGGTGTAAGCGAGTCCTACTTGAGCTGCTGTTTGTTGAAATTTCACTGGATCTTTGTAAATAGCGGGATCAATTAAACCAAAGCCTGATGCACGATAAATAATTTTCATAATGTTCGTAGGAGTTTTGACGAATGGTAAAATATATCTTGCTCCAGGTAATGTTTGAAATGCTTGTATTTTTTTACCTGCTGTTCCTAATTCGTCTTGTAAGGTAAAATGTTTAGCAACTTGATCGACTTCCATTTGAACAAGAGTTCGGTCATTAATAATATCAGTTGCTATTTGCATGATTTCTTCTGCAGACTTTCCTTCGATTTCTGCTTTCTTCATAGCACGATACGCTTGTGCATATTGTTCTCCAGACCTTGCTACTTCTTTAATAAACTCATCACCAAACAACATTGCATCAAAAGAGAAACGAGTGACTTTACCTAAGTAGTCAACAAACTTTCCTGATGTTCCATTTAATCCAAATGCTTCTGCAGATATCTTAGGTTGTTTGTACGTTTCCACTCGAAGAGATGCATCACTAGGTGCTGAGTCTTTAAAAGCCTTGGATGCCATAGTCCAAGCATCTGCTAAAGAAGTAATATATCCTTGTGCTCTTGCGATTGCTTCTCCCATAAAAACACCATCGCTTGATGCATAAAAGTCACCCTTACCTTTGAACAAATATTTCCTAAAAAAATTACTTCCTGTGCGTTGAGTATATCCTACAGCTCCAGCAATAATATCTCTAGGTATCGAAGTAGCGACATATAAGGTTGAACCTATGACGTTTCTTAATTGTGTTCTTGGGTTAAAAAGTAATCCTGCGATATAGGCTTCTTCTAAGGCTTCTTTTGTTCTAGCTCCCCAACTTTTGGCTACAAATTTATTGACACCACCCATACCTTTTTCTTCAAAAGTTTTTAAATATTTTTCTGCTAGTTCTTCTGTATTTTTAGAACCTCCCATATCAGAAACAATGTTATTTAACAATGTTCCTTTATCGACAGAAGCATCAGCCGGGATCTTAAAAGAGTTTAAGGCTTGTGCAATTTCGAATTGAGCACCTTTTGCATAACTTTGAATAGCAGCATGAAGTGTTAATTGTTTTCTAAAATCAACTAAAAGTTGTGCATCGGTAATACCTTTTGTTTTATTGTCTACAATCTGTTTAGACATTGTATTTAATTTTTCTGCACTTGTTACGAGAGTATCTCTTACTGCTTTCATTTGTGCTGCAAGAGGAACGCCTTGTTTAAACAACACACCTTTTTGGAAAGTAGATTCTAAAATTTCTGGGTCCATATCTAAATCTTTCGCAAGGTTTTTTGTTTCAGCAAACGAAAGAGAAGTAGGCTGTTCTATCTTAGAACTTGTTGTACTAATAACATCAGCAACATCATCAATGTTATTAATATAATTAAAATTAAATCCAGGATCTCCCACTGCGGGAGTTTCGATTAATTCTTCTGGTTGAATACTTTCAACTGTTTCTCCCTCTTTAAAAACTTTTTGTTCTACATCTTTAATTAAAGATGGTTCTACGTCAGATACAACTTTCTGAGTTGTCTTTTTAGGAATGTTAATAAGTTTTAGAAGATTAGCCATATAAACAGGTCTAGGCTCTGGACCTGTAGCCATTTCAGTAGGTCCAAGTGTTTGACCTGCTTGTACTTCTTCAATAGTGGATTGAGTTTGATCGATAATATTTTCTTCTATAATAGCCATGTTTTAAACAACTGCGGTTTGTTGCTCCTGTTCTCTATCTTCTAGTTGTGCGATGGGTACACCTTCTTGAAGTATTTCTTTTTTCATCTCTGGTGTAAAGAGCATAAATGGTACTTTTTGTTCTTTTGTTTTCATTAATTGAGGAACATAAAAACCTTCTAATTCGTCAACAAGAACACTTTGAGTTTTTTGTAATTGACTAGACTCATAAATCATATCTTTTTTTCCATTCTTTGTTTGAATAATTTGATATGAGTCATCAACTTTTTTAATTTCATAAACAGCAAATATTTCGTCATTCTTACCTACAGCTTGATACATAATATTAGGTTCTACATTTTGTTGATATACATAACTCAAAGAAGGATGCATCATCTTCTTTCCATCACCATAAATATCTTTTTGTTCTAATTTAGCGTCATATTTTTTACCAAACTTAGATAAATATGCAGGTAGTATCTTGTCATAAAAACCTATCATACCTTCACCACCAACCTCTAAATCAACTCCTCTATAATCTAATGATTGAAAAGATTTATCTTTATCAATATCACTGCGTATTTTATCTGCTAAATCTTTTCCAACATATTCATCTAATTGTTCAGGAAGAATATGATGACCTAAAACTTGATCTAAATTGCCTTTAGAATATGCTTGTATATAAATTTTATTTGGAGCTTTTTCCGATGGAGCTATATTTACGTTTTCTATTTTTTTAGATAGATCATATCTTTCGTTTTGAATTTTTCCTGGAGTGAATGATATAGCATCAAAATCGTTATCAATCGCATATTTAATTAATCTTTTCATAGTAAGTTCATGCCAGTTCTTTTTAAATGGAGCATCTGGAACAACACCACTAAGTTCATTAATTTTTTTGTCATATTCATCAATTTGATTACTGTAATTTTTTCTCTGACTTTCTAATAATTTAGCTTCATCTGAAAGCATACCATTTTTGTATATTCCTTTTTCTGCTATTAAATCTGTATATTGATTTATTGAATTTTGATATTTTTTAAAAACTTCGTCTTTTAATTTTTCTAATTCTTCTATTTCTGGTGTTTTTATTTTATACCCTCGTTTTCTACCTACTTGATGAAGATCAGATTGTATTTCTTCTACAAATAAAGTTTTCTTTCCATCAATCGTTCTTTCGTTAAATCTAGCATGAGCAATAAGATTTTCTCCATCTGGAACTTTACCAGAAAAATGTTGAGGAATAAATGGTTTACCATCGCTAGGAATAGTAATAAGCATCTCTTTATAATTTTCTCCACCTTCTAAAGTGTAATCACCATATTGTGTATTGTTTTCTACAACTTCTTTAACATCTACTAAACCATATTTTTCTCCTAAAAAATCTTCTACGTCTGCATCTGAAAAATCATCATATACTTCTCCTTTAGATGCTTGATATTCAAGAAAATCGTTATACAAACCTTCATCATTCATAACTATTAGTTTTGCATCTTCCATACTAGTTGCATTTTTTAAAGCATTAGGTGCATCTTCACTAACGTAGAAATCAACTTGTCTTTCACTCTTAGTTTCATCTAACATTGTATCTGTTACTCTTGTCGTTAAAGATTTATCTGCGATAAAATCATTTAACTCTTCCATAGTTACTTTTTCTTTCCCGGCTAAGAATTGATCTAATCCTAAATCTTCAATCTCCGATTGTTTGACACCTGATGTGTTTTTAATCGTAGCAAGTATTTGATCTCCTTGACCAGAGGTCATAGTCATATTGGAGATTGCTTTTTCTACATTAGAATAAAAAGGTTTTTCGGAAGGGGTGATATCTCTTGTAGGGTTGACCGGGTTACCTTGACTATCTACTACTTCTACAGGAGTTGGGGGTTCTTTAGGGGTCGCAGCAGCTCCTACGGATTTTAATTCTTCAAGTGCTTCGGGGTTTTGTTTGAGTCCTTTAAGGATTTTATAAAACTTCTCCACGACTACAAAAGGAGCAGCATCAGCTACAATGTTCTTGGCTCTTGCCATTACCTCAGTATCATCTCCATCAACAGATAATCCTTCAATAATAGTTTTTGATAATTCACTACTTTTTGTAAAATTAGGAAACATATCTTCAATAGTGTTAGCTAGGTTTCCTTCATCTTTCGAAGAAAACAATCCTACTGTTAGAGGTTCTGCTAAGAGGATCGCACCTCTTGCCATTTTATAAACACCAGCACCCGGTATTACATATTGACCAATAATTTTTCCTGTTGTTTCTGCAGCTCCCTCAGGTATTTTATATTCAATTTTTTTACCTAAAGTATTAGGAAAATTTTCTGATAAAAAATTATCGACTTCTGTAACTGCACCTCCAGTAACACTATCAATTAATTTAAATACATTATCGATACCTATAGCTGCACCTTTAGGTACATTCGCTACAACTTCTGGAGTAGCAGCAGCTATATCACCAATCGTAGCTCCTGTTTTTGGGTACATGGATTGATAACGACCTTGGAGCTTTGCTTTTTGCATTGCTTCGATATCTGTCTCGGAACTAATGTAATAAGGAAATCCATTCTTATATCCGTACTTTAATTTATTTGTTCCTTCTGTTCTAAACTCAATATTATCAAAATAATCATCAGGCATCGTAGACATAATGCCTAATTCACTATTTTTAATATACTCATCAACATCTTTTTTCATCGCATGAATATCTGGGTATTTACTAAATTTTAAATTTCTCATTATTTATCTGTTCCTCTAAAACTTAGATAATCTCTTAGTAGACGTTCGAATTCTATAAAAGCATTTTTATCTTCCAATTTATCACTTTTTGCTAATTCAAATAACTCATTAAAAATTTCACTAGAAGTTTTTGGTTTGACGAAATATGAACTATATTGAGGATTATCTCTTATAAATTTATTGATAGAAATAGTCATATCTCCAAAAATCTTTTCATTAATTCTTTTTTTTGAAGCATTCATAACTTCTTGTTGTTTAAGTCTAATTTCATCTTGTTTTGCATCGGAATTATTAAACAAAAATTCATTCATCTCTGACTCAGCTTTGAGAGACTCAGCTGCAATTAGTTTTTCAATATCATCATCAACGAACTCAAGCGATACACCATAACTATTAGCAATACTATTTTTGATAAGAGAAACATTTTTATCTGTTTTAGAAGTTACCTCATTAACTAGTTCTCTAAAATTATCTTGACTTAAATCACTTGCAACTGCTTGAATGTCTTCAAAATCAATAATATTTTGCTCAATACCAATTTTTAAATTTTGATAAACACTAGGAATACTTTGAGATCGGAAAAAAACATCTGGATTGTTAGCGTAGTTTTCTAATACTTCTAATGTTTTGTAATCTCTCGCATAGTCAGGTAATGATTTGTATTCTTCTAATTTTTTATTAATAAACTCAATATTAGAAGAGTTCATAATTTGAGACACTAAATCTTTCTCTTGTCTTTCTAATTCTTTTTCTTCTTTTGTTCTTATTTTATCAACAATATTGAACTGTTTTAATAATCGATCTACGACTGTATCATGTATATCATTAGCTTCTTCTTCGGTTAATTTATTAAACAATTCACTTGTGATAGGATCATAGTCTCCGACCATTGTTGCATTAAATTCTGATAAAGATTGTGTTGCTGCAAAATCTACCAAAGAGTTAGTAGCGGACTCTACATAAAAATCTCTTTCTAAATTCACATATTCTTGAGAACCTAATTTTAATTGTAAGAAATTTAAAGAAGACTTCGCTTGTTCTTCAATCGCATTGATTTCAGCAAGACTACTAGCATTAGCCATCTTATCTTTCAAAATGTCTAAATTTTTAATTTCAGAAATAGTATGAAGTTTTTCAATTCGATTATTTGCTTCTACTTCTAAAGAATTTTTAATTTTAAAAAAATCAGCATTAACTGTATTAATGATACTTGACTGTAAACTTTTACTTTTAATATTGTTATTAACAAAATAGTTTTGTAATAACTCTTGTTTTTTTCCTTCAATAGAAACAACCCAGTTTTCTGGTTCATAAGAATCCATTGCACCTTCCATGGCTTCTAATTCATCATCATTTAAATCTTTATAATATTTACCAAATAAACTTTGAGAGACTTCATCATTCGTTCTCATCGCTTGAAGATCATTACTTAATGTGGAGAGTTCACTTGTAATCGCAATATTAGCTTCGTTGATTTTTCTTTTACGAATTTCTTCTGCTTTGATGAGTAAAAATTTTTCTGCATTATCTGCTACATTCTGTATAGAACTAGCAAAAGTAACCGCAGGAGAAGCCATTGCTTGAGGAGATACTTGCATTCCGGGTTTCGTTGCACTAACTGTAGTAATCGATTGTCGAAAGAGATTAGGGTTATCTGGTATTCTAGCCATTATGCAAGACTCCCATAATAACCAACTTTTTGTACTCCTGTAAGAAGAGAAGAGTAGGCTTGATATTGATAGGATTGTGCTTGAGCATAAGCATTCATTTGACTAATCGATCCTGTCATTCTTTCAAATAAAGCATTATCCTCTGCATTCTTTTCTCCTATTGATGCGTTATAATCCATAATATCTTTTTGATATTGTGCATCTTCATAATTTTGTTTGAGTTGAGCGTAAGGTGTTCCTTTTTCAATCGAGACACCATTCTTTAAATAGGCAACGATTGTTTGACCTTGATACTTTTTAAAATCCCGGTCAAAGTAATATTTATCTTGTTCGTTCTTTCTACGAATAATCTCAACATCTTGCTCTGAAACTTTAGCTCGATACTCATAAACTCGTTTATTATAATCACCTGCAGCTTTTGCTTGGGATGCTGCTTGTTGATATCCTTGATAAGAAACAACTGCGGCTGTGGCAGCAGAAGCAATAGCGATTGGAATAGCAAATTGACCCATTATTTTACCCTTGCATACCTATAACAATTATTACCATAGATGTCATACTTTTTCATTAATCCTTCATTCTCCATCCCTAACCACTCAGCAAAACGAAAACCTGTTGGAAAGTTTTCTTTAATTGCAGTCTGTAATCGGATTATATCTAATTTTTCAATTAAGTCTTCTAATCCTTTTTTCACACTCTTCGCAAAATAAACTTTGTTCTTATTAATCAATCTACTACCTATAACCCATCCTTCATAGACATTTTCCCATAAAGGTACAACACCTCCTGATCCAATCGGAACACCATTAACAACGCAAGTGAAAGAATGGGTAGGAGATAGCAAATCATCAAATAGTCCTCGATGTTCTTCTTTGACTTCCAACATACTAAAGTTGAAACCAACATCCATATAAAATTGTGCATCTTCTTTTCTATATTCTCTAATCATCCATCATTAGTGGTTAGTTCTGGGTAGATAGCCACTACTGTTAAAGGTAGGGGTTGGGTTTGTCTTACAAAAATAAAACCATCTAATTCAAAACCACCTCGAAACTCTGTTTTTACATCCCCGGTAAAAAAGGGAATAGCTGCATCCATCGACATCGAACTATCTCGAAAAGGAATACGATCCATCTCTGTAAGAGAAGAACCCACTTCAATACCTACTGACTTATATAAACGAATAGTAATATCATGGATTCTTTTTAATTTACCTTGTGCCACACCTTCTGCAGATCCTGCTTCTAATCTCATTGTCTGTAATAAAGAAGTATATCCTAATCCTACTGTTACTTTTGTTGAAGATCGATCTAAGGTAATTGCACCATTGGTTACTGTCTTATCAGGATGTGTTGCTCCATCTGCTAAGATAGTCACCGTCTCTCCTTCTAAGTGATCGAGTCCTGAGATTGAAGTTGTTGCTGATCCTTCGTATTGTAATCCACTATCAACAAACCAAGAGTCTGTTACATTGTCGATTTCATAATTAGTAAAATATTCAACATATCTTCTTGTTGCTCCATTAATAGTTCTCTTTACAATCACATACAAAGTATCTTCATTAAGTGTTCCGGGGATAGAAGCTACACTTTCAACATGACCAAAATTATCAACTCCAAAAGAACCTCCTAATTTATGTCGATGCCATCCCACAACTTCTTCTGCTCGTTGATATGTTAATCCTACAAGTTGACCATCAGCACGAACTCCCCAGGCAATACTGTCGGGTTCTTGTTGATATGCCATTTCATTCAATCCACCTTCGGTCACATGTTCTGCTAAGATCGTTAGATCCGGTGCTAAATAACCATCCACATCAAAGTTATAAGCAAGTTCTCTAATTTTTCTTTTGGCTCGTTGTAAGAATAAGGTGACGTTTCCTACTGATAATGGACTTACATCTGCTGATCCATGGTTGGATTGTTTTTTAATGAGAATATTCGTAGGAGTAATCGCAACATCTGTACCACCCCCTGATACTGAAAATTCACCACCTGTTGTTCCTACAATTAAAGTTCTTGTTGCAGTTAAAAATTTAATCGCATTAACCTGATTAGATGCAATCGTATATTGCATAGAAGATGTAGCATCTACAGATGTATGATACGCATCATCAAAATTTTCATAATCACCTGATACAGAGAAATATAATGTTTGAGGTTCTTCTGTAGTACCTGCAAAAACTAATCGTTGTTCGAAAAAGGTCACTACAGAAGGATGACCTGTGGTATCAGAAAATGAACCTAGAGCCCAGTCAGTAGTTGCTGAACCAGAACCTAAAGCAACCACGACTGTGGCGGTGACTTGAGTTGTACTTGTAAATCCTGTAACTAATAAATGACCATCATTAAAATGTATAGCTCTTCCTACATCAGTAGATTTAAATCCATCTCCATTATTAATTCCTGTTGTTGCAGAAGCAGTAATTGTAGCAGATGAACCTACTGCAGTATGAGAAGAAGTTAAGGTTGTGGTTGTTGCGTTATGTGCTTGAAAAGGAGGAACATTAAAAGTAACAGTTGATAAGGTCCAATTTGTATGACCAGTTCTTGATAGTTTTCTAACTTGATGATTAGGATGACAGATGTACATCACATCTGCAGATTGTGCGAATTTAATATCTTCGAGTTCTGCTTCTAAGTAAGGGGAACTGATTTCATAAATCCTATTAGCAATACCACCAGAAGTGTAGGCAGTAAAACTAGTAGAGTCGATATTATTCCCATCAACATCTGTGAGTTCAAAAGTATTGGTGGTTTTGTTAGCGACACGAAAAGTCTTTCCATTGACTTCTGACATGCCACCCACGCTTGAAATAATGATATCATCTCCATTGTTATATCCATGTGCGGTGGCAGTGACTACTGCTGGATTTGCTTGGGTGATCCCCGATATAGTCACATCTCCTTCAACAATAATTCCTTCATCTTTATAGAAACGAATGTATTGATCTCCAAACTCTAAGATATAAGTTTGAACTGTTGAAAATTCAAAAGGGATTAATCTTGTTTGTTTAGAACTATCTTTTACTTCATGGATAAATTCAGTACCAGGTCTTCTCTTTGCACCTCCATGGGGGTGAATTAAAAAATTCTCTAAGGTCTTACAACCTTTATAATATTTATCTAAATCAGCACGACCATCTAATCGAGGAGATAACTCCCCGGCTGTAAAGGAACTAAATGCAAAGGTTGTTCTTGGCATTATAACCTTGAATTTAGAAAGTCATCTGCCTGTATTGCATCAGTGAAGTCTACAGAGTTTTCTGTAGCATCAGCGAATCGTGCTTCTCGTAATTTGTTTTGATAGAGTTGATACATGTTAGCAGCTAGAGATGTTGATGCTGTAACAGCGTAAGCTAGATCAGAAGCAAGAGCTGCAGATAAAGTTTCAATTAATAGTGTGTCGTATTCGTTAGGATCAGTAATTTTTGCTAAATATAACAATTTAATAGCAGACTCATTGGTCAATAATTTTCTTCCTTCAATGCGATACTCCTCTCCATTACTAATGTTAGATTTTTCAGTTCGCATTACCCTTAAACAATCAGTAGGTAATGTATATTGATATGAATATTCAAATGCCGGGGTAGTAGAGTCTTGAGCTAACTCAACTCTTTTCATTAAACAATTCCAAGGATGAGATCGAAATACACCATCTCGAATAGGCTCATATCGTTGATTACATAGACGAGCATTTTTACTATTCTCGGTAAGAGAAAGAATAACACTTGCTCCTAGTTGGTTGAGTGCTGAATTACAAATATCTACTACTGATGCCATAATGTTTTCCTTTTGAGAAGAGGGAGACGAAGCTCCCCCTTCTTTGTTTATATTACTCTACAGAGTACATAACCCAAGCATAGATTGTACCAGTAGCGGCAGCACCACCAGTAGTAATCAATACGTCTGTTTGAGCTGTTGTTCTGTAACCTAGACCTGTTACTGCAGGAACTGGAGCACCAGTTGAAGAACCGGCTAACATAGACTGGGATTGACCCGCTACGTTCCATGTACCTACAACACCAATGTATCTATCGTCATCACCTGAGTCACCTACTTTTAAAGTAACACCTGATCCTAATGCATCGCATTTAACGATAACATCGTGGATAGTTGCGTTAGCAGGTATTCTTGCGATGGTGATATCAGATCCAGATGCTAATGATGATGCTTCATAAGTATCGTGAAATACTCTGATTTTACCACCAGCGTTCTCTGAGTCGACATTCACTACAGGAGTAGCATCCATGTTAGTGATGTTTGCACCTTTTACACTTGCCATATCTTATACTCCTTACGCTTCGTGTGCTTCAATAGAAACAACTTTTTCTTCTTCCATACGAGTCGCACCAATGCTCATGCAATAGTAAACCTGAGTTGCATAACCTTTGTCTGCTCTCTCTTCAATTCTTGACATTACGTCTTTACCTAATGCCAACTTGATACCATCCATTGCGTAAGCAATACATTTTCTCTTAGAAGAAGCGATTGATAGTCTGTTAGATACGATGAAGTTGAAACCCATAAATGCGTTTACTTCACCTTGTACTAACGCTTTAACTGTGTTGAAGTCTGAACTTGTCACAGATGTAGTTCCTAATAGATCATCAATCTGTTTTGGAGATACGATGATGTATCGAGGAATAGATGGATCAACACTATTTAAGTCTAAGATTTTTTTAGCTTCTCTTAGTTTGTCAATAGTTAAACCATCAGTACCAGCTTCAGTGATTTGCTGACCAACTGGTAATGTAGTTGATGTTGAACCAGTTTCGCCTGTGAAAGCAGTACCAGTTGCTGCTGAAATGATCTCATCATCCATTGCTCTACCCATCGCAAAAGCGGCAGCTTGAGCATAGGAAGATGTTGGATCAATCAACATTCTTACTTTGTCTTGCTCGTCAATCAGATCAGCGTACTCATAATCCACTAATGAACAACGTCTTCTCGCATGAGGAGTATCCATTTGTGGAGTATCTGCATGTCTTGATGTTCTCTTAACAGCAGTTGCTACGCCAACTTGATCGAAGAATGCATTTTTTCCAACAATAGACTCTACGTCAACTTTGTCACGAAGAAGAGAACCCTTCTGTTGTGATAGTAATTGTACGTTCTGAGAATACTGTTGTACAAATGCTGTAGTTATTTGACTTGACATTTGTCATTCTCCTTTGTTTTTTTTGTTTATATTACTATCAGTTGGCTACCCACGAATGTGGACCTTCCTCTATTTAAGGTTAGTCACCCTTGTTCTTTCACAACGTCAACAAGACCTCACTTGGCTACCTTGTTACCTACTACCCAATCATAATAAAGATTGGCTAGAGGAATGGGATTAGTACGCTCTACTTGAGAGCCACCCTCGACTACAAGTCGAAGGCACTCTAATTTAATTTCCCTGTCACTAATATTGTCTATATTTAAATTTTTTTCAACAACTTTAGTTGGTTTCTTGCGGGTAAGCGTATTCATATAAATCCTGAACTTCCTTTACTGCTTCACCATGATTAACATGACCTTTGTTCCAATAAGGAGAACCATCAGCAGTTAAGTCTCTAATTCTCTTCTTAGCATCATCCGGGGTTAGGCTCATTTGTCTTGGTTGACCAATCGCTTTATCTTCCCCAATCATATCTGATATTTTGACGAATGCTTTAATTAACTCTGGGTGATCTCCTAAAGCTCGACCATCTGCTAAACGTACTTCATTTAATGTCTGTGGTCCTAACAAATCCATCGCAATGTTGGATGCTTTTTGAATTTTATCTTCATAGGCTTTTCCAAATTCTTTGCGTAGTTCTTGTTCTGCTTGTTGTTTATAGGTTTCTAAGTCTTGTACAGAACTTTCCTGACTTTGTTGTGCTAAGTCTGTATAATATTTTAAGACTCCCTCGACTTGTTGAGGTAATAGACCTAACTTATGTGCTTGTTCTTTAAAGCTATTAAGATAACTCTCGTCAATACCTTCAATACCTTCTACTTGATAATCAGCGGCACTCTTAGGTCTTCCTAATCGATCATACACAACTTGCCAATCTTCATCAGTAGCATGTTTGGTTGGAACAGGAATTTTATCCATTCCGACCATTTTGTTTAAATGTACATGGGATTTTGCTAATCCAGCGACATCCACATAATCTTTAAGGGATGGATCACTTCTTAAATCTTCTGGTAGACTTTCTCTCCAATCAACCACTTGGGGTTGTGTTTGAACAGTGTCACCAGACGATTGATTGGTTGGTTGCTCATTCGCTACCTGGTTCTCTTCTGTCATCTTTTACTCCTTGTATTAGTTTTTTAATTGTCAGGATAACTGACCGGCATCCTTCACGATAGGCAGTCTCGTAGGGGTCTACAGAGAATATACTACTATGCATGAAAAATCTTTTTTCTAAATCTTCTAAGACTTTCTTTCCATCTGTTGTGTTGAAGACTTGTTTGTAACTCTCGATGAGAGCTTTGAGTTCTTTAGGGATCATTTAGTATTAATCGCTTTAACCATAGGAGCTGCTGCTTGAGCGATATTCGCTTCTTGTTGTGCTTGTGCTAGTTGTGCAGCTTGTGCTTCTGCTTGTGCTCGTTGGTTTCTAATTTCAGCAACTTCTTCATTAGAGCGTAAAATTTTTGCAGGTACTCCTAAGACCTGAGAAACATGTTTTACAAATCCATCTGTATCTAAATAATCTAACACAGGAGCTATCTGATTAAGTGGAGCTAAAATCTCTAATGCTCTTACTGCACTTTGTACATCCCCGGTTCTTTGTGCTCTTGCTAATGGGGAGACATATTCAATCTCAATATCTTGACCTTGTAATATTTCTGGTGCTAAAGGCATTTGCTTTTTTCTAAGTAATAAATTAAAAACTCTATCGATCAATGGCTGCAACATTTCTGACTGAAGTCTTCCTAGGACTGGAGATAACATTCTCATCTTCTCTTCATTTCTCTGTAGTACTTCTGTTGCAGTCATCTGAATATTCTGAGCTAGTAAGAGTTGATCTACATAAAATGCTTTTCTAATCGCATCTCTTCGTTGTTCTTCATAATTTAATCCTAAAGGAATATTTGCTCCTATTTGAAGTGGCTCTATCCGATCACGAGATCCAGAACGATAAAAGTTTAAACCACCGGGTACTGTTTTGACTGGTAGAATAAATCCATCGTCTGGTACTAATAGCGGAGGATCTATACTTTTTTGTGCTGCTTTGATGATGGTCTCACTCATCTTATTCAGCATCTTCGTATCAGCTAAAGCCACCATTGCGGGAGACCTTCCATATTGTTCTGTGGAGGACTTCGTGAAACGAGGAACAATGTATGGAAACTCATCATAGCCACCTTCACTTAATAAAGTTCCATCTTGAGGTTCAACGTAATAAGAACCATAAGGTTTATTAAGTTTATCTAACTTAGTGACATTTCGATCTTCTCTAGGAAGAACTACATGGAGGATATCAACTTCATCATAAGGATTCTTTTCTGCAATCTTTGCAATCCGGGGTGAAGCATCACCAAATTGTTGGACCACTAGTCTTGCAGGTATTTTAAAATATCGATAAACAGTATCGACTCTTCCTTTAGTATTTTCTTGAATATAAATTTCAGAAATATGTCTTGTGGAAAATTTAATTGTTTCTTCTTCATCTTCTTCAATTAACATTGACCCTGTTCCAAAAACCACTAGGTCCAAATATAATTCGTGAACTTCTTGTTGAAAATTAGATCGAGCAAATGCTTGATACATTGCTTGACTACTAGACTCTAACCATTCTTTCGCTTCATCATTGTCATTAATTTCTTCATCTTTAAATCGTAAATGAAACCATGGAGATGCAGCATTGGTTAACATTCCATGAAGAGAAGAAGCTAAGAGTTCTGCAGCGTGAATAGCAGTCGAGTCAAAAACTAATTCAAATCTTTTATCTCCTCTTGATCTTCTTTTCGTTACATCTGCTCTTCTTGGTAAGGTGTAATCCGCACACTCTTGCCAGTGATTTTCCCAGTTCTGTCTTATCGATTTGAGTTGCTGATAAGAGTCTATTAAAAATTTTGTATCCATTATTTAATTACACTATTCCCTAAAATAGAGTCTGTCGACCCTGTTATTTCTCCCCCTAATAAAGAACTACCAATCTTTGTCTCGACTGTTTTCTTTTTTGGTTTCATTGCATCAGTTAAGGCTTCAATAAAAATCATTCCAGGAGTTTTTAAATTTTGTAAAATTCCTTCTGTTTTCATTGGTTGATACGCTACACTTAATCCCGGTATTGTTTGTTTGGCTTGTCCGCCAAAAGCAGCTCTCATCATATCCCCACCCACTTCTTTAAGAGTAGGAGTACTAGCAACTGTTCTTGTTGGATCTAAGACTGTCGGAGAATATTGTATTCCTCTTCCATAATTTAAAGATTTCTGTAATTGGGATTCTTTTAACTTAGAAACCTCTCCCCCAGAGCTTGTCGATAAATCATTTAAAACAGAATAGGTTGTTCCTTCTCTCATTAACTGTCGTTCATCCTTACTCATTGATTTGGTTTGATCGAAAGTTTTAGGTTGAGACTTTTTAATGATGTCAGTTACTTTCTTACTACCAGAAAATAATTGACCACTATCTGTTACCCCGGCTACCGTTTTACCATCTTCTGTTAAGACAGAACTTTTATCTTCACTGAGTTTATATCCAGCTTTTGTTAATTCTGCTTCTTGATTAGCGAATGCACCTGTCTTCGTTGTCGTGCTTTCTTTAATCTTCTTTTGACGTTGTAAAGCTGCTTCTCTTCCATCAGAATTTCCAAATTGCTCATACGTTTGTACTGGAGTTTTTCTTGCTCCACCACCTGATGATTTACCTGCTGTGTCTGCTCCCATATTCTATCCTAATAAAGTTTTTCTTCTCACCGTTGCAGGTTCACTTAAACCTAAAGACGAAGTTAAGATTGTTGATTTTCTTCCTTGTCTTTTTTTCTTTCCTGCAATTAATTCCTGATCCATTTCCGAAGTATCTAATGTAGTTTCTATAGGACTTCCTACTGGCTTATCCGTTACAGGAACACCTGGAGGAGTCGGTGCTTCTGGTAAAGGTGCAGGAGCTTCCGGAATTGGAGGAGGGGGTGGAGGTGATTTAGGTCTTAAAAATCCCATTTAGTTCTCCCATATGTTATATTGGTTTTGTGCCAACTGTTGTGGCGGAGTGACATTATCCATATTATCATTTAAACATAGAGCCATCGTTCTTGTGGCATCACAAGGGTGAGAACTCCAATCATGGACTGGCTTACTGAAAATTTTTTGTTTATCAATATACTTTCGATGATAGCTGCGTAAGGCATCAATTAAATGCTCACAGCGTTGATTATCGATCCAAGTTTTTTCTAACATCATTTGTACTGCATGAATACCATCTTCGACAGCTAACTTAGGAGCTACCTTAAATGTTAATCCTAATTGATATGCAGTCTCCCTTCTCGATATTCCATTACTAAAATCTCTTTGTTCAATATCATGCGGTGCATAATGCTTTCCATAATTGTAAGGGTAATCTTTTAATTTTTTTACAAACCATGGTAACCCTTCTCCTGTTTTCTCCAGGTAATCAATTATATGTATACTTTTACCTACTTTTTGAAAAAAGACAATACTTGTTGCATCCGCTATTCCTAGATCCCAAGCAGTATGAACTAAGTACCCCGGATCATAAGGCACTGATGTTAATCTGCCTTGTGAGTCCATCTTATCCATTATTTTGCCATAAATAGCACCTGATATATTTGCAGACCAATCACATAAAAACTCTTGAGCATATTGTTCAGGAGTCATGTTGTCTTGAGCTTGTTTTAATTCTATCTTTCCAATTAAGTTCGTATCAGTCACTTTGTAAATTCGAACAAACCAAGCAGGATCTATTTGTGCTTTCTTATAGAGATTATACAAATAGTTCCTTGTTCCTAAGGGAGTTCCTAAACATAAAAATTTCCCAGCACGATCCGAAATAGCAGGTAAGATTACCTCAGGAAAAACATTCTCATTAATGAGTTGGGTCTCATCGAAAGTTACCATATCAAAGTACTGACCCCTCAAATTATCCGCTTGTTCTGCTCCGAGCAGCACCATTCTCGCTCCATTAGGATAATCAATACGAAGTTCTGTTTCATTGAACTTTACCCCGGGGATAGGTCGAGAATAATCTTTGGCAATATCCCAAGCTATTCTTTTGACCATGGCGAACTGAGGAGCAATCATCGCCACTCTCACATTCTTTAAGGGGTTAGTAAAACAATGTTTAATCATCTCCATGACCGCAGCGTGGGTCTTCCCTGCTCTTCGATGAATGACACAGAGACCAAAACGATGTTGGCTCATTAATTCATGGATTTCTCGTTGAAATGGTCGAGGGGTATAATCAATCGTTATTTCTTTAGTGGTCAATGTAAGGTCCTTGTGGCTTTAATATTCTCATCAATAATCTTTATATTGAGGTAATCAGCTATAAATGTACAGAAGTCTCTACTCTGTTGGATACTATCAAAGTCTTCAAACACTAAGACAACTCTTTTAGTTTCTTCATCGATAATAAGTTTAACTTTGATTTCTGGTTCAGTCATTGTCTAAGGCTAGGGTTGTAATTCGGGTGTATATATACGCTATAAACCGCCACCAGTTTTCCGGGGGGTGGGGGGGGTGTTGCCTGAAAAACGATACCCCCCTAAGAAATATAGCGTTTTTGCGTGGCAGCAATAAGGTTTCAGCCATCTAAGCTGGTACTTTCTATAGAATTACCAATGCTTTTTAAACTCTGGTCTGTAGGGTGGTCTGTATCCTCTGCACTCGTACCACTTATCGCATATGCGTGGCTCGACTGGACCTCCTTCAAATTGCTATCATCCTTCCACTTCACCACCACATGATTGATCTCACCTTTGTGTTCATTGACCACCTTATCATTAAATGCAGGTATCAACTTACTAGCATACCAACGATTGTTATGAAGGATATCCCTCAACAATGTAACCTCCACATGAGTCAAATCCTTCCTTCTCTGATACTCTTCAATCTGATCCTGACTCTCGTCTAGTCTTGTCAACGCTCCATGCATTCTTGCTTCTTTCAAGTCTTTCTTGAAATCTTCGTCTTCTCTCGTGCCATGGTAGACGGTGGTAAGCGATGGCATGTCTTTCCCTCTGCAGATCGATGTCAACGTCTTCCCCATCATTAATTCTGTAATAATTCTTTTCTTTTGCTTTTCGGATAACATCTTCTTTACTCCATCCTTTAAACTGTTTTAATCCCATTAAAGCATTAATACGACCTTCAATGGTCAATGCTCCAGTCGACATACCTCCATGGAGGTAACATCTTCCATTCTTTCTAGCCTTTGCTTGACATGGGTTGCCATCATACTTCCTTCTAGCACCACAAATAACTTTCTTTAATGGTCTACCCACCATATCAGACTACCATTTAATTCCTAGATGTTTTCTAGCGAACTCCATTGCTTGTTGCTGCTCTAACTCATCACCATACAACAATAACCTCTCCCAGACCTCATACTGATGATCTCTGGAATTAGCTCTCATCTCTTTCATCAAATAACTCCTATCCTGACCTTTACGTTTCCTTTGACCATCTACAACAGTTCGATAGGCTAAGTTTGTGTTCTTCTTAAATGCTGAAAGAATATTAACTACCTTTGGATCTGTATCTTCCTTCCTTGTTTCTATTACTTGTTTATTACTTGTTTTAGATGGAGGGGGTCGTAGCACCCCCCCTGGGGGGGTCTGTAGACCCTCCCCCCTGGACTTTTCTGACCCCATCCAATCAAAATCAATACCATGATGCTGCTTACCATGTTTAAGTTCTGTCTGTATGATGTTCTTCTTGTTCAACTCTTGAATACTCCTTCTAATAGTTCTTCGATTAAGGTTGGTGTTCTTCTCTAAGAACGAAATCGATGGGTAACACTTTTCTGTTTTCAGATTATAACAATTAATTAATTCAAACATCACCATCTTTTCTGCTTTGGTGATCGTTTTGTCTCTCATTACTCTTTCGAGTAAATCCCATTTAATCCAGAACTTTTGTCTCATTAGATACCTTCGAATTAATCATTGTTGGCATGTAATCATTGTACTCAGGTTTCAATACTTGAATGTCTAAAGCAAATAAAGAATATCCAATAATACAACCAATGGGGATACGCAGTGTTCGACCATATCCTCCATCTAATTTGATCTTGCCATCCTCAATCTCAAAACTAATACAAGCTGACATCAATATTCTTTCTTCATCTTTATGTTCGAGATATCCCAAGGATTTAATGATTGCGGGTCTTTCAAGATTAAAATCTCTTCTCTCTAACCATTCCCCGGTATCACCCTTAATATCCTGCCAATAGACTTCAATGGGTTTATAGATATTAGGTTGTGGTAATGTAATCATGTGCAAGATTTTAATTAAACTTACTCATTTTAAAAACAAACAAAAGTACAACTTTGATTATTTAAAGCTGGTACGCAACTTTGTTGTAGATCAAACTAATGTATTCACTATGTTCTACTTATGGTACAATTTATTCCCGATTATTTTAAAAAGATCAACTTAGATCATTTCTCACCAGAGCAACTCAATAGCACAATAGACTATTGGGTAGCTGCTTATTGTTATTTAACTCAAGAACAACGAAGGATGAAAAAACCCAAACCTCGAATGGTTGCCGGGGTGGTTGTTCAGAACGCAGTTGAAAAATTCTTTAAGGAGAAGAAAGACAAACAAGATGTAACTGAAGATGCTATTTCGGAGTATCGAAAAGAATGCATAGGCATGGATGAATTTGATTACGAAAGAGAAAAAGTTTTAGAGATGTTACCTGATACGATCATTAATGGGATCAAAGCAGGAATGGACCTAGGTTATGACAAAAAAGAATTAGAGTCTGAGTCCTACATCTCCATCGAAATACCAGGAATAGTTTTACCCATCATTGGCAGGACCGATGTTCAAACTTCGGATAAAGATGTTGATGAATGGAAAACTATGTGGGGTTCAAAGAGCAGTCGAGTTTTGAAAGATGGTTCTATTTCAGAGTCCTGGTCAAAACCTAACCCACCGAAAGAACCAAACATGGGTCATGTCAAGCAAGTAGCTACATACTACAAAGCAACCGGCATCTCACCCAAGATTGTCTACGTTACTTCTAAAGATTATGCAATTTTTGATGAAAAGAGTACCTCCTTACTAAAAGCAGATCACTTAGAGTATTGTATTCAACAATTCAAAGCTGCTGCTCTTGCAAGACAAACAATAGTCGAAAAATCAGAAACAGTTGATGACATGTTTAAGTTTGTTTCACCTGACTTCTCATACTTCAAGTACACTGGTTTTCCTGACGAAATAATGATCGATCTAAAAAAGAAATGGGGTCTAATATGAACGATAATCAACACATCAATGTGTTATGTAAAGCAATCGATACTGTTAATGATACCAAGGGTATTAATTTTAAGGGTAAAGATTATACACAAGTTAAAGATAGAGTGGAAGTCTTTCGTAGGCATTTTGGAGTTGCTCCAAGTATTATCACTACGATTGAAGAAAAAGAAAATACTGTCACTGCAGAAACAAAAATTATTTTTGATGAAGTAGTAGTCGCTAATGGGATATCCCAGAAAGTCCGGGGTGCTAATCCTATTCTCAAAGCGGCAGCGGTGGAGATGGCAGAGACAGCATCAGTGGGTCGAGCTCTAGCTAAACTCTCTCTTCATGGGGGTGAGTTTGCATCGATGAATGAAATCGAAAATGCACAAGATAATGAAAAAATTATTGATGAGAAAAAAGTGGAGTCTATCCAATCATCAAACAAGATTGATAATCTTCAATGGGAAGAAGAAAAACAAAAGATACTACAAGCGGTATCGAAGGCTAATCATATGGGTCAATTCCGAAAAGCATTAGCTCCCCATGAAGGTTTTATCAATATGCTGAAAAGCACTAATGACAAACTCTATCAAGAGTTAGATGAACTATTAACAAAAAAAGAAAAGGAGTTAAGTAATGGAACAAAGTTCATATGAGTTAAAGAATGGTCAAGGAACTATTCATGTTAATCAAAAACAAGGAATGCCAAGTAAGACATCAGGGAAACCTATGGACTGGGATTACTTTGGAAGTGTTAACATTGATGGTCAAACCTATAACTTTATTGTTTACAAAAAAGAAAGTGGATCTGGAAAAGCATATTTAGATATGAGGGTCTTAGGATTAAATGGATAAGAACCATATTGAACTAGAAAAAATATTAGACGAAGCAAAACGTCTAGTCACTGGTTCTCGTCAACATGACTATGGTAACTTTGAAGATAATTTTAAAAACATTACAGAAAGTTGGAGGTTGCTCGATCATTCGATGCAGCCTTCTACTGCTTGTATGATGATGGCATTACTCAAGATAGCAAGAGTGAAACAAGAAAATGTTTACAAGTTTGATAGCTATGTTGATGCTATTGCTTACATTGCAATGTCTGGTGTTTTGAGAAAGAAGGAACAAGGAAACTTATATGACACCCAAACAGAAAATAATTTATGATGCCATTAAAGATTTCCAAAAGAAGAATGGATATAGTCCAACCTATCAAGAACTAGCGAATGCAACGTCAATGAAATCAAAAGCTAGTGTTCATAAGATTGTGAAACAATTAAAAGAAAGAAATAAAATTATTCACATTGATGGAAAGAATAGGTCCATAGAAATCTTACATGGCTAGATGGACTTACTTTGAACGAGGTTCACACTTTTCCGAATGGCATCGTCAGTTTGATGGTCTTGCTGGAATTGATGTGGACTTCGTAGAAGTCTGTCCTGATTGTTACGACCCCTTATGTTTTTTAGAATTAGCATACGATAAGGGTCAAGCCTATAAAGCAACAACCTTCATTAAAAAAATTTCAAAAAAATGTGAAGTACCCTCACTTCTTGTTTTTTATAAAGTCGAAAACGATCAAATCGTCTCTTTCCGGGTGAAAAGAATACACCCCTGGAATGGTGCTATAGTCACTATAGAACCCTCTGTTTTAGTATCTTATTTACGATCTCTCCAACAATCTCACGAATGTAAAAAATAAGGTATTGACTTCATGGTCTGTATCTCTAATATGAACATGTATGAAACATAAAGGAGACATACTATGAACATAAATGAAATAAAAGTTGGTGACATTGTTGCTTTGAAAAGATCAGATAACTGTTCTTGGAAAGTTCTAGTTTTAAAAGTTACTCCCAAAAGAGTAAAAGTTAAAACTTATTTTACATGTGATGAAGACATTAACGATCTTAGTACTTGTATCAATAACGAGAATACAAGACGAGGATATTATCATCCTAAAAAAATTCTTACATGGAGTCACAATGATTAACATCGCAATCACTACAATCGTGCACATCGCTATGATTGGTTTCGTTTTATATTTTATTAAGGAGATATTCGATAGATGAATGTTTTATCTTTATTTGATGGAATGAGTT
>Ga0196901_1000420_pt1 | contig 22435 bp, 43 predicted proteins | sample CB_VirMetaG_FD_169099 | JGI IMG/M metagenome (GOLD analysis project Ga0196901, IMG submission 169099) | Freshwater to marine saline gradient viral communities from Chesapeake Bay - CB_1504_1 Viral MetaG (v3) (version 3) | ecosystem: Environmental > Aquatic > Marine > Coastal | place: USA... | reverse complement strand
CCGACGCGATGAGCGCAACCACGCAGTTCGAGCATATGGCGGCGAAGGCCACGCAACAGTTCTTCAATTTCTCGCTGATGAACCCCTGGAACGTCGGGGTGAAAACGATGGCCTCGTTGATTACCGGGTCTCGGATTATCGACGAGGCAACCAAGTGGTCGGCCCCGCTCCGCAACAGCGCCAAGGCCCAAGTTGTCTATGAGCAGGTGGCGGCAAGGGCAGACCGCATTGCGGCCTCTTACAACAAGGCTGCGAACAAGGTGACGATTGACCTCGATCTGCTGCGCGAGAAATGGGGGGAGAAGGCGTGGACCCGGCCAAGGCTTGAAGGCGTCGAGCCGTTGCCGGAAAACCAGTTCAAGACCTTCGAGGAGTTTCGGGATTTCGTCATCGAGCACGAGCTGGCGCACTCCGACTTCCGCCCGAAGCGGGGCGAGACTCGGGGCCAATACGAGGACCGCATCAACAAGGTCGCGCTCAAGCGTGTCGGCTCTCGCGGTAGTGTGTCTGCCGATTTCGAACAGACCAAGCTGGCCCGCTCCGGGATCGATATCAACATGGCCGCACGCATTTCGGCACAGTTCGAGCAATTTGGTGTTCGCAACGGCAATGTTCGTATCGCCAAAACAGCGGATTGGACCGACAAGGAGGCGGCGAAAGCCTACCGGGCGGCGCTTGGCAAGGAGATCAACACGATCATCGTCACGCCTGGCGCCGGCGACCTTCCGCACTTCATGGGCGGCGGGTTCGAGGTATGGACCAAAGAGCGCAAAAAGGCGCGAAAACAGAAGCAGGCGCGCGGCGAAGAATTGAGCAGGATGGAGAAGGCCGAAGATCTCTTTATGTCGCCGCAGATGGCGCAACTGCTATTGCAGTTCAAGACCTTTGGCGCCGCGGCAACACAGCGCGTTCTTGTGCCGGGCTTGCAGCATCCCGACAAGCGGTTCCTGCTTGGCGCTGCCGGGCTGGTGGCAATGGGCGTGATGCTCGATCAGGTCCGCGATTGGCAGAATGACTACCATCGTCCGAAATCCACTGGTGAACGGCTCCGGGGGGGCATTGAGCGTTCCGGTGTTCTCGGATGGTTTGCAGACGCCAACGGCGCCATCGAGACCTTGACAGATGGACGCTTTGGGATCGGTCCATTGCTTGGCGATAGCCCGCATGAGGTTTCGCTGGCGCGGAAGCTCGGCACTGTTGGCGGGCCGATTGTCAGTCAGGGCCGCAATGCTTCTCGTCTATTATTCGGCCTGTCTGATGGCGACGTCGGGCATTGGGACGCGAAGTATTTAGGAAACATGCTTCCGGGGAACAGAGTGTTTTGGGCCGATGGCCTGTTTGATTTCACAGAAGATGCCATAGCAGGAGCATTCTAATGGCTCAGGTAACGATTGCAGACGATACCCCTCGGGACCAGTATTCGGTAGGCGGCACGCCCACGACGGGGCCGTGGACGATCTCGTTTCCGTATTTCTCCGAAGACGATATCAAAGTCTATTTTGACGGAACCCTGAAGACCATCACCACGGATTACACAATCTCCGGCACTGCCGTTGATGACGGGTTTTCCGGCGGCACGGTCACGGCGACTTCCAGCCAGTCGGACATTACCGTCACCATCGAGCGCGACGTTCCGGTGGAGCGCACCACCGACTTCCCGGTGGGCCCGTTCAATGTTTCGACGCTGAACACGACACTCGACAAGATTTTCGCCATCATGCAATGGCTGGAAACCAAGATCGGCCGGGCCGCTGCGAGGCCGTTTACCTCAACGGAAACCTATTCACTAAACTGGCCGGACGGGGCGTCGGCAGCGGGCAAGGCGATCATGGCATCGACGTCTGGCTTGGCGCTTGGACCGGAAGCGGACGATATCACCAACGCGCAGACTTACGCGTCTAACGCCAGCACCTCGGCGTCCAACGCTGCGACTTCTGAGACTAACGCAGCGACCAGCGCATCAAACGCAAGCACCTCTGAAACCAATGCTGCAACCAGCGAAACCAACGCCTCGAACTCTGCCGCTGCTGCCGCTGCAAGCGCGGCTGGCATCTTCTGGAAGGAGCCGGTGGTCAACGCGACGACGGCGAACATCACGCTTTCCGGCGAGCAGACCATTGACGGTGTGCTGACTTCGACCTCTCGCATCCTCGTCAAGAACCAGACCAATGCCGCCGAGAACGGCGTCTATGTGACGGCCTCCGGGGCATGGGCGCGGGCAACCCCGCTCGACACATGGGACGAGCATGTTGGCGCTGCGGTGATTGTCAGCGATGGCACAACCAATGCCGACACCGCTTGGATTTGTACCGTCGATGCTGGCGGTACGCTGGAGACCACAGACATCACCTGGGGGCAGCTAAGTCAGGTTTACTCCACGGCGACGACAAGCTCTGAGGGCATCACCGAATATGCCACGGCGGCGGAAGTCACCACCGGCACAGACGCCACCCGCTCGATCACCCCCGACGCCCTGGCCGGTTCCAATTATGGAACCGCTGTCGTCCAAATCCTCGTCTTCGATGACGCCACCGACTGCGCCACGGGCGATGGGGCGGGTGATGTCTTCTTCCGAGTGCCATCCACCGCCAACGGCTTCGATCTGGTGGGTGTTGCGGCACAATGTCAGACGGCAGGAACAACCGGGACGATGGATGTCCAAATCCACAACGTCACTCAAGCCGCCGACATGTTGACGACTAAGATCACCATCGATAGTGCGGAGACGGATAGTTCCACAGCAGCAACGGCAGCGGTGATCGATACCGCAAATGATGATGTTGCTACGGGAGATCAGATACGGATCGACGTTGACGCAGTGCATACGACAGCGGCCAAGGGTTTGCTGGTCGAGCTTCAGTTCCGGTTGCCGTAACATGCAGTGGATACAGTTCATCCGTAAGATTGCAGCGGGCGGCTACGTCCCTGCGGGCGCGATATGGCTGGACGGCAGCGCGGATTATCTGAGTTGGACGCCAAGTGGTGCGGCAGATAGCGACACTATCTGGACGGCATCGGCTTGGGTTAAACGAGCAGGATTAGGCAGTCTTCAACGTGTCTTTGTCGCTGGCGATGTTGCGACGGGCAACAACTTTGATGCGATCTACTTCGACGCCAACGATAAGCTGAATTGGCAATTGTATAGGAGTGGCGTTCTTCAAGGTGCGTATAAGACAACCGCTGTTTTCCGTGACGCATCTGCGTGGATGCACGTTCATGTAACGCGGTCTGGCGCTACAGTCACTATATCGGTTAATGGTGAGGCCATCACCGCCTTCGACACTTCTACCGCTCCCGACGCTGGCGACCAAAGTATGTTCATGCAGTCTGGTGAGCCAACGACTATTTCGTACCAGCCTTGGGGTGGGACAAACCGCTATAACGGATATATCGCTGAAGCGATTATGCTTGACGGCACGGCGTCAGCAGTCAGCAATTTCGGAGAAACCGACACCAACGGTAATTGGGTTCCGATTGATCCTTCCGGCTTGACGTTCGGCACCAACGGTTTCCATCTGGACTTCGCAAACAGCGCCGCACTTGGCACTGACGCCAGCGGAAACGGCAACAACTTCACCGTCAACAGCATCACCAGCGCCAACGCCACGAACGACAACCCGGCGGATGATGCGGCGAACGATTACGGCAACTACGCCACGCTTAATCCGATCTTGCAATTTGGCGGAACCGCCGCCGTGCGCTGGACGTTGAGCGAAGGCAACCTTCATTCCGTCGCTTCAAATTCGACTGGTGTTTATGCCACTCAAAATATCGCGCTCGGAAACGGCATTTACTACGAAGGCACGCTTACAACGAAATCATCGAGCGGTAACGATGCCATCGGCTTCATTGACATTCACAACGCAACGCTGGCGCAGCACCAGTATGAAGATAGCCCGCAGCCCGCGTTTTATTACCATGCGTCCGATGCCAAGGTATCGGCCAATAATGCGGCGGAAAGTTCTTACGGCAGCACATGGGCGACCGATGGCAAGGTTGTCGGCGTCTATATCAGCCCGACCGGCAAGGTCTGGTTTAGCATTGGCGGCACGCTACAGAACAGCGCGACCGAAAGTGAAGTCGTAAACGACACCGGCACAAGTCACGCCTTCACGATCAGCGACGGCTTCACGCCGTTTTTCGGGCATCGCAATTCAGCGACCGTTTGGGACGTAAATTTCGGCCAGAAGGCTTGGAACACGACACCCTATTCCGGCTACGCCGGGCTTTCGACGGTGAATACACCGGCCCCGACCGTCACCGACCCGTCCGCTTATATGCAGACGGTTCTTTATACCGGCACTGGCGCGACGAAATCAGTTACCGGCGTTGGCTTCCAACCTGATTTTGTCTGGATTAAAAACCGCACAGGCGTAGCCGCCTCACACCATCTTTACGATGTGCATCGTGGGGCCAATGCGTTCCTTCGCTCCAACACGACAGACACCGAGAACACCGCATCGTCTGACGTTCTTACTTCGCTTGACAGTGACGGCTTTAGCCTTGGTGCGGATGTCAGTAACCAAGCCGTCAATAAATCGGGAGACACCTACGTTGCGTGGTGCCTCAAGGCTGGCGGTTCCGGTTCAAGCAATACGGACGGTTCGATCACTTCAACGGTATCCGTTGCCGACCACGGCGGTTTTTCAATCGCCACTTACACCGGGACAGGCTCCAACGCTACGGTTGGTCATGGGCTTAGTTCAGCGCCCGGATTTCTAACGGTCAAACGCAGAGGCTCCAGTGGTGGTTGGGAGAGTTGGCACGACGGCTTGTCTGGTGCCGGTTATTTTCTACGGCTAGACACAACAGCCGCGCAAAGCAATGCCACAGATTTCTGGCAATCTACTGCACCGACGGCTTCGGTCTTTAGTGTATCTACAGAGGCCGATGTTAATGCGTCTAGCGGAACTTATGTCGCCTATTCCTTCGCCCGCACGCCCGGCCTAATAGGTATTGGCTCATACACCGGCAATGGCTCGGCTGATGGTCCTTACGTTGTCGTTGACGATGGCTCCGGCGGGTCCGGGTTCCGTCCGGCTTGGCTGTTAATCAAATCATACTCTCAAATTGAGGCATGGTTGCTGTTCGATGTAAAGCGTGACCCCGACAACCCGGTTTATGGATTTTTAGCGGCCCATGCGACTGACGCTGAGGGGACCGCTGATATCCACCTTGATATAACCGCCAACGGCTTCAAGATTAGGACTACCCGAAACGGCGTGAATACAGCCAGCCAAGACTATCTTTATCTTGCCTTCGCAGAATACCCGTTCGGCGGCGACGGCATCGCCCAGGCGAGGGCGCGGTGATGGAGTTTGGACTGCGCGATTTGGTAACACTGTTGACCGTCGTCGGTGGCGGATTTGCGACGGTGCGCGTGATTGAGACTAAGTTGGCTCGCGTAATGCTAGATGTTGTCGAGCTTCAAAAAACGATGAAGCATATTTGGAACGCGATTGACACGCTCCAAGAAGGTCGCGGCGTCATGGAAAAACAGCTTTCAAATTTTAGCGTAATTTTGTCGCCCGACCGCTTGGCCAATCTCAACTACAAGGCCGGAGAAACCGAAGCGCGTCTTTGCGTTGTCGAAGAACGATTAGGTGCGCTTGCCCGCATGCACAACGGCGAGCATAAGCCGGTGGCCGTCAAATGAAAGAGCGCCTCGCCATCGACGCCGCCGTCGCCGCACCGGCCTTGAGCCTGCCTTGGTGGCTGCACGCCGTCGAGGAAACAATGCAGTTTGCAATCGTCTGCGTCACACTGGTGATCGTTATTTTGCGGTTGCGGATTGCAATACGAGATTGGAAGCAACGATGATTTGGCGGCTGAATTGTGTCCAAAAGATGGCAGGCCTGGTCGGCGGCGCGGACGAAAACGTGAAAATGGGGTGTTTTGATTGATCTCGGTGTTTAAACATTGGGACGATATGCCAGAGAGCGCATGGCCGTGCGCCCATTTCCAGCCTGTCGAAATAGCGTGTCAGGGTACAGGTGAGATTGCTGTCAACGCTGAAGCACTGGATGCTCTGGATATGTTTCGGTCCCTTATTGGCGGTCCTGTTTCAGTATCTTCCGCATATCGGTCCGCCTACCACAACTCAAGGGTCGGCGGTGCGCCGCTCTCCAGCCATACTCTCAGAGGATCAAACGGGCCAAGCGCCTTCGACATCAAACTCCAAGGCAGAGACAAAGAAGTGATCCGCCGTTGCGCTGAACAGGCGGGGTTTCGGGGCTTTGGTATGCGCTATCAAACATTCGTCCATATCGACATGGGCAGAAGGAGAGAGTGGTAATGGAATTTTTACTTTCAGTTCTGACAGGCGGTGCCACTGGCATCCTTGGCTCGGTGCTGGGGAAGGTGTTTTCCTTTGCCGACTTCTGGATGGAGAGCAAAAAGGCGGAAGCGGATCACGTTCGCACAATTGAGATGACCAGGCTGCAGCATGACTTGCGGGCGCAGGAACTGGAGATCGAACGTGAGATCGTCATGGAAGAACAGGCTGGCAAACAGAGGGCAGCGTCCTACAGGCACGATATGTCTGCCGGTGTTTCTTACCCCTGGGTGGCGGCTATACTTAGGTTGATCCGGCCCGCCTTGACCCTGGGGTTAATCGTGCTGACTTGGTATATCTATGCCACCACTGCCGACTTTGGGCAGCGAGAGTATATCGTGCAGTCTGTCATCTATATGACCTCGACGGCTGTGCTGTGGTGGTTTGGTGATCGTGCAATGAGGCCAAAGAAATGATTTACGTGATCCCGGCAATGGTTCTCGGCGCAGTCTGGCGCGTCTCTGACGGCGGCTGGCACCGTCTACCCTACGGGTCAAGCGCGGTTGGCCTTGTGCTGTGCCTCGCTGTAGCGTGGCTCTCGGCTGGCTGGCTCGGCCTGTTGGCTGGCGCTGCCGCTTGGCGCGGCCTGACGCAGGGGTACGAGGATTGGGATAGCGTCAAGGCGATGGTCAAGCGCGGCGCATGGATCGGCCCTGTCGCCGTCGCTGCCGTGGCGCTGCCGCCGCAGCTTGGTTGCCCGCTTGACCCTGGCCTTGAATGGTACGCCGGGGCGTATCTCGTCATTCCGCTGCTCGCCAACGCGGTGCAACCGTTTATCCGGCAGCGCATGAGCAACGTGCCGATCAAGGCGATGGAGGGGGCGCTCATCGTCGGCGGGTTGGCGGTGCTTTGACGCTCGTTATAGGACGTTGTCTCAACAGTGCCGAAAATCCTCGCGCCGCATCCATCCCCTGGATAAGCACGCAATTCGGCAGCCGCGCCATCTGTTCGACCTTTCGCGGCGTGTGCATCTGGCAAACCTCGATCCACAAGTCGTGATCTGGTAGATAAAAGTCGATAGAATACCGTCCAGGCTCCAATTCCTTGTCTCGCTCAAAGGTGACTCCCGCTGCACGAAGCGCACTTTCAACAAGACGCTCAACCGGGTCTTTGGTCATGGTCACTGCCCCTCGTTTACGGACTCGGTTGCGGCTCAAAGATGATGTGTCGTGGGTCGCGTTCAGGGCTGTCTATCTCCTGAATGCTGATGCCGAGCCGCTGGCCAAATTCAATCGCGCGGAGTCGGTAATACGCCACATCCGCTGCCGCTTCGGCTTGTGCTCGCCTCCAATATTCTGCCTCTTTATTCATGTCTATTCCTCGCTCCTAATTGAGATTGTGTGCGGGCTTGCCCCAAAGCCATTTTGTGGCGGCGTTCGGTGTCCCGTCCGGTGAGAAGTAGCAATACAGAGGCCACCAGCGCCCAAAGCAGCGCAATGGGAGGCGGAAGCAAAAAATCCCCCGACGTGTCCGTATATTAACTGCCCAGTGCATCGCGTTCTCACCAAACACGGTGATGTTGCCAACGGTGAAGTGACCGCCGAGATGGTTCTCGACCCATCTCAGGCGCGGATATTTCTTTCTCAGCATCGTGTAATCCTTTCGCTCGTTATCCGTCATCACTGTTGCAGGCTGGCCGCGCCCCCAGGTGCGCCAGGACCATCGGTGGCGGGTTTTCAATCAGATGGGCAACTGCCTCCAGGCTGACATCGACCCGCTTGCCGTCAGGGCTGGTCAGCATCATTGGGTCGAGGTGTGCTAGTGATACGTGAACCAAGTTTGTCGGTGGCATCGTGTAATCCTTTCGCTGGTTTGTGTACGGCAGTTCGCCGCTAAATCTGTTGTGTCCGATCTTCGATGCCTGACCGGACAAAAGGCTCGTTTCAGTTCACGAAGTCGCGGCGCTTAATTTTAGCCATTCGCCCGTCCGGGTGGTGCCATACGATCCCCTCGTGAGGGTATGTCGCCAAAAATGTCGCAAGCCCGTCATAGTCACGCGGCACGTTAGAAACGATAATTTTGCCATGCGGGACAAGCGCATGAACGTCGTACCCTTCGGGGTTCCCCTGCACCTTCGGCCCGAGCAATTCGTATGTGCCGTCAGGCAACTCGGGGGCGTGGGCCTCCCGAAAATACTTGTCTTCTGGACCGTCTCCAACAGGCACCCACCCGACACGCTTGCCAGTGCTGGCGTCAGTCTCGACCAATTCAAAGGTGTCTGGCTCCGGCTTACCCGCCTTTACCTCGCGGCGCTTAAACAAGCGGCCGTCACGGATCATCGCGCATGTACCGTCGAGCTTTTGCGTTGCAACACCCTCGCCATCAATTACCCATTGGCATCGAGGGTGAACATCGCGGGTTAATGTTTTCATGTTCGTGAGTGGGTCACGCTTAAACAAGGTCGGTATCTTTTGCATCGTGTAATCCTTTCGCTGGTTTATGGTTTCTCCGCCTCGTCGCAGCCGCAATGGCCGCGCTCGATGCACTGTTTGGCGGTGCCGTCGTCGCCGGTGATCGGGTACGGGCAGGGCGCCGTGGAATCGGACGCTTGCAGACCCGCCTCCACGGAGAGTTCGACGTGTGCAACACCGATGGAAATCGCGGCGGTTATCTGTCGCGGCGTGAACTCTTTTTGCAGTAGTTCCCAAGCGGCCCATCCGACGGCACGAACTCGATCTTCGCTCGCGGATTTGATGTCCGCACCGCCTGTAAACGCTTGGAGAACGGCTGTCGCGGTCGCCTCACACCCGCAGGCATCGGCGCACGGCTTCGGGCATTCTCCGTCAGTGCAGTTGAACGGCGCAACGGCGGCGATGCACTCTTTAGGAACTGGCATCACTTCTCTCCCTTCTCACAAATGGCCAACAGCTTTTCATTGTCGGCCCGCAGCCGCTCGATCTCATCGGCGGCTTCGGTGTAATGGTTGGCCGCGCCACGCCATGGCTTGGCCATATGACGAAGCCACTGAACAAGATCTAAGTCGCCCATCTTTTTTCTCCTTGTTTACAGCGTGCCTACACCGTTGGCACATAGGAACACTCAAGTGCCTACATTCTCCGTTTGTTCATGGTGAAGGCGTGGGAGAAAGTCGCAGAAACCCGCTAATTCCGCTACAGGGTTCCGTCTTCGGGAGGCGGGGGCCGGAGGTTCGAATCCTCTCACTCCGACCATATTTCCTGCGGTTTTCAGCGTTTCACGTGAAACAGTCATGTGCCTACACCGTTGGCACTCAGAGCATATCCTCCGCGCTCATGTTTGAGAAATCGTCGTCTTGAGCGAAGTCCTGATTTTCCTGAAGCTCGTCAACGTCGGGCTCGTCGATGTTGTCATAGTCGATGATTTCGACCTCGATGCCGGGCGGGCACTTCGCCACGTATGCAACGCCGCCGCTGACTTCGATGACAACCAAGTTTTCTCTATCTGCCATAGGGATACCTTTGCTGTTGCTGGTTAAGCCCGCAGTTCGGGGGCGTGGTGATCCCGATCCCTTTGGATTCTGCCAGCGCCTTAAAATGCATGGGGCCGGCGCGTTGCCCCTCGTACACGCTGCCCAGGCGTTGATCGATGCCGTAGAGCGAAAGGCTTTCTGCATCTTGATAAAGAGCGTAGGCCATCGCCATCGCAATCGAGTTGGTTAAGAACTCGGTGCCGTATTCTTCCTCAATTGCCGTAAAGTCGATGAAGGTGCTGCGGGGGAGGTTCGGTTTCAGGTCGCGTTCAGTGAATAATATTCTGTAAGCGTCTTCCGCTTTCAGCCAGCGCTTATAGGCCGGTGATAGGCACACATGCTCCCAATTGTGAACTTCAAGCCAGTAATCCCAATCAAACGGCGGCGGCACCTGGCGCCTGACACAAAGAACGGTGGTGTATTTCTTCTTGTAAGCGGGGTCTTTAACGACCTGATTTCGGGTCGGGCCGCTTCCTGCGATGATCCAATGCGACATCAAACAACCTTCCTTCTTGGCTTTCAGCAATACCCCGTAGGTATTCCGGATTGAACTTGCGATATATGGAGCGGACGGTTTCCGGATCTGTCTGCGTCATGTCTGCAATCTGATCCACGGTCCATCCGTCCTCGGCCATCCATGAAATTGCGGTGTGTTTCAGGTGGTGCGGTGTGCACCAAGGGACGCCGGCGCGTTCTGCCGTGCGTCTGAAGGCGTGCTTCACATTGCCGACAGGCTTGCCGTCGTATTCGATAACGAACTCGGTCATCGCTGATTGCCGTGCATCGCGGAGCGCGGCAGCTAACCGCCGACCGATCGGCGATACAGCTCTCCGTTTCTTTGTGATTTCCCGCCCCGGCTCGTTGAAGTCGATAACGCACCGGGCAAGGTCGACCTGATCCCAGGGAAGAAGGAGGATCGAGGTTTTCCTTGCGCCGGTGGCTAAAGCGATCAGAACAAAAAGCCGGATATGCTCTGACCTTGCCGCACGCAGAAGGCTCTGGGATTCCTCCCGCGTGAGGAATTGGTGCCGGGGCGCCGTCTTCGGCGGCATCCAGGGCTTGATCGGGACCCCCGCAAGGTTGCAGGCCGATCTGAGCACGCCAATCTCTTTGCGGACGGTGCCGTTCGACCTTTGCCGCCATGCGGCATAGTCCCTGAAGTCTTGATCTTGCAGTTTTTCGGGCGGTAGTTGCCTGAAATATTGGACAAGGGGGACGATTGCTTCGGCTATTCGTGCCGGATCTTTTACATTCAGGCGGGCTTTCCTGTATCGTTCGAGCAAGTCCGCGCATCCTGCCTGATCCTCCCGATGCTCTAGCGCGCGCCGGAAGTCTTGGAGGTAGCGTTCAGCTTCGCCTCGATCCGTCGTGCCCGTACTTGTGACTTGGCTGCGGCGGTTCTTTGACCATCTGATGTACCAGTTTCTCCGTCCTCCGATTTTGACGAGTCGCATTGCATCCTCCCCATCCAGTCAATGACCTGGTGCTTGAGGATACGAATAGACTTGCCGGGGCGACGGAGGCAAGCGAGCTCTCCCTCATCGACCATGCGATAGACGGTTTTTTGGTCGAAGTGGAACCAAGTGCCGAAGGTCTTGACCGTGAAAACCGCCGGCAGCTCGGCTATGAAGTTTTCTTCTGGCGACATAGGTAATTCTCAACCTCCTGGGCCGTTTCGTTAAGGCGGCTTGCGAGAATGCGCGCCTGTCTGACGTTCAGCGTGAGGATTTCGCAGCTTCCCCTCGGATCGTTCAGCATGACCTCGACGCCAAACTCCGAAAATCTTGGGGTTATGATTGTACCCATTGATATTCTGCCTCTGCTCTTGCGGTGCAATCCGGACAAGCATCGAGTCCGCCGATGGTTCGGGTTTTTTCCCGATGGGTGGTCACGAAAGTCTGGCTGTAAGGTTCCCAAACTTCCTCCGGAACCTCCCATTTGACTGTCTGCGGAGGACGCACAATGGTGCCGGTACCGTGACAGGTCTTGCATAGAGGGGTGCAGGGCGAGGCGGCTTTGGGAGGAGCGGGCCGACTAGGACCTCGCCCTGCGGGGGGATCATGCCTAGTCGTCCCATCCCGGGATTTCGTCGTTGAGCTCATTGGACGGTTCTCGGCTCGGCTTCTTCGCGTCATTGCCGTTGCTGGCGGAGCGGATCGATTGCAGGACGCCCTTGAACCGCGGCACGACGATCTCGGTCGTGTATTTGGCGTTGCCGTCCTGATCGTCCCACTTGCGGGTTTCGATGGTGCCCTCGATGTAGACCGTATCGCCCTTTTTCAAGTAGCTCTCGGCGAACTTGCCGCAGTGTTCGTCCCAAATGACGATGCGGTGCCATTCGGTCTTTTCGCCGTCTTTCCACTTTTCTGTGGTGGCAACGGACATGTTGACGACCATCTTGCCGGATTGGGTGTGGCGAACTTCGGGGTCGCGCCCCAGGTTGCCAATGAGGATTGCCTTGTTGACACTTGCCATGATGCTTTCTCCTTAAGCAGCTTTTTTGAGTGTGGCCTTGCGTTGATCGCAGGCTTCTTCGAATTTCATTTTGTAGGCGAGCGGCGCGTTGGCCGGAATTTTTGCCGCCAGGTTGTCGATCTCGGCCGGGCTTTCGAGCTTGTCCAGGCGTTTTTTGCCCTGCTCCAGCCATTCATCCCACTGTGAGACATGCTTTGTCGCCTGGTCCTCGTCCGGATCGTCGCCGGTCTCGAGGCCGAAGGTTTTGAGGAGCGCGTACTTGACCGCGTAGCTGATGGCCTTGCCGGGCCCCTTGTCCTGCTGGTCGATGCCGTAGCCAAGGCTCGGCACATCGAAGAAGTCTTCGGGGTTGTCGACGTTGACGAAGCGGACGGTGAGCTGCACCTGAGTGCGGTTGCCGTCCTGGCTGGCGCTGATGCCGACGGGGTGATATGCCAGCCCTTCTTCGACGAAGTGATCGCGGAGCAGTGCCGTCACCTTGTCATGGCTGACGATGCTGTATTGCATCCCGCGCTTTTGCTCCTTCTGAATGTAGGAGACTTTTTGCATGACGGCGTTGATGCGCTGATAGACGTTTTTGGTTTTGGTGGTCATTGCGTTTCCTCGGCAATTGAATATTTGGCGAACCGCTTGTCGCCGGCGTCGACGATCTCGGTTTCGACCGTGATGCCCATTTTGCGGATATCGGCAATTCGGGCGGCGAGCCGGAAGCACCCGTAATCACGGAGCGCGTCAATCGGCGTAATCGGTCCCACTGTCTGCAAGTGGGTCAGGATGGCGTCGACCTGGGTCATGCCGCCCACCTGGGAAGCGAAATGACATGCGGCTTGTCGTCGTAGCCGGGCCATTTTCCCAGCGTCTTGCAGGTGGCGTACAGGTGAAGCGCCTGCTGGTACTTTGATCGGCCAAGCTCGATTGCGTCGTCGTCCATCCGGTAGATGGCGGCTTCGAAAGGTGGCTCCTTTTCGATGGCGATCAGGTAGAAGGTTTTGGTTTCTCCCCCGCCCGCGGCTTTCCAGCCGTCCATGTAATAGGGGGCGCTGATGTAATAGCCAAAATTGTAGATCGATCGGGCGAAGTCGTTTTTCTCTGCGTTCACCGTGCTTTTGATGTCGAGCATGATGCCGCCCTGTTCGATGTAGACGTCCGGCCGCACCTTGCAGAGAGTGTGGGTTTTCTCGTCGTGCCAAAAGGCCGAATTTTCGATGATTGCCGAGTTGGACTTGAGAAGGCTGGCGATGCCGGGCTTGGCCATGACCGCATCGACGATCTTTGCCACCTTGTCATAGTCGCTTTCGACGAGGAGCGTCTTGCCGTTCTGTTCGGCGGCCTCGAGCGCGTCCTTCCATTTGTTGCCGCGCCGATCTGCCGGACCGCGCACGTTGCGTTCCTTGAATGTGTGGGGCTCGATCAGGGCGTCATGGATGGCAGACCCGATATCGAAATGTTGGGCGCCCTTGCGTTCCTCGCCGATGAAATGCGCCGGCGTCTTGTTGATGATGGTCTTCAGGCTCGACGAGCTGATGCCGTCGGCCTTGTGATAGTCCTCGTTGGCGAGGTCTGGGTAGATTCCCGGTTCCATTAAAATGCCCTCCTGTTTTCGACGATCACTTTTTCGGTCAGGTCGCCAATGTGAGCGACCACATGCCCGAGCGTTTCCGGGTCATGGTTCTGTTTGCAGATGCGGTTGATCTGCTCGATGAGCATGATTAGCTGCATGTTGCCGACCTGCATCGATGCAGCCCTGCTGGCAGCAGATGGGGTAGATTCCTGCATTTGAGAGTCCCTTTCCTACGTTGTCGCAAGAATACCTGCGTTTGTGCAGGACGTCAAAACTTTTTAAGGACGTTCGCTGCCGCATTCCCAAGCCCTTTCGGCTTGTTGTCGTAGCGGCTTTGCCCCTGCAAGGTGATGGTGTCGCCGTTCCACATTGCTATGGTTTGCTCGACTTCCATGGCGTTGCGTTTACGCGTCTCCAACAGTTCGTCCATTTTGCTGCACCAATCGGCAATGCGCGGGAATGTGTTCCATTTGTGCTGACGGACGATTTCGTCAGTGGCCATTTCGACCAGATCTTTCGGGTAGCGCCCGAGCATTTTCATGTATTGGCCGAGCACCGTTGCCGGCGGCAGCGGGCATTGCAGTGTTGCCGCGGTGACGCTCAGGACTTTCTGTAGGTACTCCGGCTCGATTGGCGTCAGGCTTTGTTCTGCCTGAAGGTGCATTTCGACAAGGTGTGCGGCGCGCTCGGCCGGCGCCATTTTAATCAGCGGCGCGTGCGATGCGTGCGGCTTCGGCGAAAGTGTCGTGGATTTCTTCGAGGGAAGGTTTTTCAGGTCGAAGTCGTTGGACATTGTGTGGCGCCTTCCTTTTTTGCGCCCAGTTGCGGATCGCTTGCTGCGGCCTGGCGTATCGGTAGTCGTGCGCCTGGCAGGCAAGGATGAACTCCTGGGTAAAGTCTTCGATATTGATATCGGGGCGGTTCTCCGCAAACCATTTGACGGTTTCCGGCGTCAATTTGAAATCGTCCTCAATCGCCTGTTTGGGTTCCTTCTTCTTTTTCTTAATTTCTAATGGTGGTTCAAGGGGTGTCACTGTTGACAGCCCCCCCCTGTCATTTTGACACCCCCCCATGTTCAGGTAGTAGGCGTTTGATTGCTGCGATCCGTTTTCCCTGATTCGGATTTCCTTGTGCAGAAACCCGGCGTCGATTAGCTGATCGAGCTGCCGGCGGATGCTGCTTTCCGACATGCTGGCCTTTTTTGCGATGGTTTTGATTCCGGGCCAGCAGAGGCCATCGTCTGAGGCATGGTCGGCGAGTGCAACGAGGACCATTTTCTGCGCGGGCTTTAAATTCTGTTCGAAAGCCCAATTCAATGCCTTGATGCTCATTTGGCGAACCCCACCTTTGCACCGGCGCGGCCGGACCAGATATTCTTCCCCATGCGTAGCGGCCAAAGCGGGCAATCGAACGAAACGCAGTACCGGACCTCATGTTCCTGCCCGCAGCAGCAATCGAGGCACTTTTTTCTGATTGCCTTGATAGGCGGGTTTGGCTCGCAACCTTGTTGCTTGGCTATCTCCCTTTGGGCCGGGACCGACTCTCGGCTGAATCGCCGGCTAATGTCGGCATTGGGGCACAATTCATCCATTTATTTCGTCCTCCAATGTTTTGATGACGAGATACGGTTTCCCATTGGCTTTAATCACCAGCCAATCGTTTCCCTCGATCCATGTGTAGATTTGCTTGAACCCGTCGGCGCGGGCCTTCACTTCGATGCGTTTGCCCTCGCAGCGAATATCCGGCTCGTCGTTTGGTTTGAATGTTTGCATTGGCGCCGAGCGGACGGCATCGAGCCCGGCCTGCCTGAGAATGTTCACGACTTCGCGTTCGACCCGCGCGCCTTTAGTGCGAGATTTTTTCCCCACATTCAGATCCTTTTCTTTTGACGTTCAGCCTCATGTCGAGGGCATCCATCCAGCAGAAAAGGAGAAATATGGAAGGGAACCGAATGCCGGTTTCCCACTTGCCTACAAGGTCCGAAGAAACGCCGATCCGGTCACTTAGTGCCGCTTGGGAAATGCCCAGCGCTTTGCGCCGGCGAATCAGAGAAGGGATTATGAAGCCGAATTGGCTCGCCTTCACACTCGCCCGCTCTCTAGCGGCGGTAGGTGAGCATGTATTCGGCAACTTTTTCGGCCGCTTGTTTGCGCGGGGACCATGTTTGGTTCTTCCATCGGTAAAAAGTCGAATCCGAAATCCCTGCATCAATGCAGGCGTCGCGCAAAGACCATCCGGTCTCTTCGGCGATTTTTACCAATTGTTCCCAATAATCTAGGATAGCTCCGTTCTGCATATCCCCCTTATGCCATCCTGCACGAATGCAGTCAATTTTTGTTTGTCGTTGACATATTTGCAGAAGTGCAGTTTAGATGTGGCCATGATGACGACTATTGACCGGATAGCTGCCTGGATGCAGGAAGTCATGGATAGGAATAACTGGTCAGCAGAAGAATGGGCGCGCGCCGCAGCTACATCGCCCACAAACATAACCAGGTTCCTTTCGAAGCGAGACTATGTGCCAAGCGGCCGGGTTTTGGACGAGCTGGCGAATGCGGCTCGGTCACGGCCACCACTCGGGCCGGAGAGTGCTACAGTAACCGAAATTCCTCTGCTACAAGAGAGCGAAATGGGCGAAATTCTGACAAGACGGTTTTCGACAACGGCAAATGTCAGCCGCGACTCGTTTGCAGTTCGACTGGAAACCGATACCATGTCTCTCGGGGGTATAATCCCTGGTGATATGATGGTGATCGAGCCCGAACGTACCCTGCCGCGCAGGCATGGCGCAGTGATGGCTTTCCGCAGCGGCGGCAAAACCTACGCGGCAAGGTATTTCCCGCCCTACATGATGCCGCAATCCACGAATCCCGCGCACTCGCCGATCCGCGAGAGTGACGTCGAAGTGCTTGGGACCGTAGTGCAGATCATTAGGGACCTACGGTAGCCGGGGTATGTAAATGCGCTGGCCGTCGACCTTCATTCCTCCGAAGGTGCCGGTGCACCGTGGGTAAAGGCCCTGGTATGCCGGGTCCGGGTAGTTGTGCTGCACCTCCGCATCGGATGCCTCATCATAGGTGGTGAACGTCAACCCCCCCCTTTCCGCGATCTTGTCGGCGACAGCGGGCGTGACATAGGCCAGTTCCACTGCGTTGTTCAGCCCTGTGTGTTGTACGAGTGTGTACATATCAGTTTCCTTTCGTTAGGGGCCTACGGCAGCCAGCCCGCCGTCTTCCCTTCCTTTTTCTCGAAGGCCGCGGCCAGCCGTTCCACCTTTTGCGATTTCTTGTCGCAGCCGTCGAGCTTGATGCCGACCGACTTTGCCAAGGCGATGAGCTGCGGCTGCTTGTATTTTTTCAAGAAGTCGGCGTCCGGAGTCCAGTGCTTGCGGAAATCCCACTTGCGGGCCTTCGCCAGCTTGGAGCCGGAATAGTCGGGCTGGCCGGACATGAGGCGATCCGTCTGCCGCTGAATGTGGGCCTCTTTCATCGCCTTGTGATCGGCGCCCGGGTCGGCGCCGAGATCGAGGATCAACGCGTCCTCGAAGCTGGCCTCCGCTCGGAATACCTCACGCAGAACTTCCGCCATGATCGCCTTCTGCCCGGTGGTCAGCGCCGACGGGTCGGTGACGTCCTCGACATTGGCTTCTTCGCCGTCCGCCGCGCCGGCGGCTTTGACTGCTGCGGCCAAAACATAGCTTTCGTATTCCGAAACGCGGCCGTCGGTGTTGAGTACGCAGATGTAGCCGGGCTTGTCGTCAGCCCCCGCATGAACGTATTTGCGGTTGTCGTAAGGGGACTTGTCGGTGAAGTGGGCGAACGGCCTGGTCTTGGCCATGTGCTGCACCTTCTTCTCGCACCATTCCTGCTGCAGGCGCATGAATTGGGCGGTGTCTTCGGCCCAGATCTGATCGCCGAAAAGGTCCGTCGTGGTCGGGCCGTCGTAAAGCGCGGGGTCAAACATGGCATTGGCCATGTTGATGAACTCCTTTGTCATGCGGTTTCGGACCTGCCATCCCCGCGTGATGCCTTCGTCGATGAGCTGCCCCTGGGTTTTCTTGTCGGCGAGGGTGAAGCCCATGCAGTCGTCGAGACTGAGCTCCCCGGCATGGTAGGCTTTTTTCACCTTCGAGTGCAGCCCGGCCAGGGCAAGGCGCCTTTCGACAACGCTCTCGGAAATGCCGAAGGTGGCCGCGATGGCCGAAATCTCGCCACCGTCGTCACGCATGGCGGCGAAGGCCTCAACCTGATCCATCGGGTCCATCGGCGCCCGAACCATGTTCTCGATGACGGCCTGCTGCCGGGCGGCGGCGTCGTCGGCGTTTATCACGCGCACCGCGATCTTCTCTTTCCCGGCTTCCTTGGCGGCCGCCACCCGGCGGTTTCCCCATACGATCTCGTAGCCCTCGGAGCTCTTGCGAACGCCGGGGGGCTGCAAAATGCCGTGGACGGCGATGGAGGCAACCAGCTCGTCGAATGATTGCTTGCCGGCGTCCTGTTTGCGGGGGTTGGCCTTGGTCGAATGAAGCTTGTCGATTGGGAGTTCTTGGATTTGCATTTCAGTTCCTTAATGCTGGTTTGATGGTTCCGGCGGCAGAGTCGACCTCCACCACCAACGGGAATGGCGTGTCGCCATGTTCCTTGACGAAGGCGCGGAATGTTTCCTTGGGAACGCGGACGAGACCCGGCCTGGTGCCGTCGATCATGCCGGACATCAAAACCGGGTCGTCGCCTTGTTCCTGCCAGAAGTTGACATGGAAGATCATGCAACCTCCCTCTGCGCCAGATCTCCCGCTTCCTTTTCGGCAAGGGCGTCGTCGTAAGCCTTCCGCGCGGTCTCGGCGTCTTCGAGGCAGTCGTAGATGTTATCGATTTCGCTGACCGTCATGGCCAGGGTCTCCTGGCGACGATAGTGGAACATGGCGGTGTCACCAGCCGTTTCACTGTATTCGAAGTCGATGCACTGGATGTTGGCCATGGCCTTGAAAAAATCCGTGGCTTCACGGAGATCGGCGAAGGCGTATCGGCGGTAGCCGACGGAAACGATAAAGTATTGCATGATTGTCTCCTTATGCCGCATCTGCGATGACGGCCTGGGTTTCGGGGATGGATGAAAGAATGAGCTCACTCGCTTTGCGGGCTTCGCTCGCGGCACGGAAGATTGCTTTGGGATCGTCTTTGAGCACTTTGATGTAGTGCTGCAAGTAGCTGGCGTGCTGCACCTTGCCAGGGATGCCAAACCGGGCGCACAAAAACGCCGATCCCATTTCTGCGATCAGTTCTTCGAAGGCGTATTCCTCTTTGGTTGGGCGCTGTTGGAATCGATCAAGCCGGATGGCGTGTCCGGTTGAATGGATGAACTCATGAAAGCGAGTTCGGTACCAATCATCCTCTGTTTGGAAATGCTTCGGGTGCACCATGTAGACGGTGTCTTTGCTTGGGCTGTAGGCGCAGCGGTTGTCGTCGGACGTTTTCTCCGCCACGCCGTAGGCCGCAAGCATCCGGTCGGCTTCCTCCTGGGTGCCGGACGGCTTGTCCTGTGGCTTGGTATATTCCTCGGGCAGATTTTCGACCTGATCGAGATTGAAAACATAGCCGGCAACGCGGGGGACGCGGATCAAGGCCGTGTCGGCGCCGACGATCTCTCCCGTTTCCTTGTGCCGGAAGGCATTGTCTGCGACCTGTTTGTAACCTTTTGAAACAAACGGCTTGGCGTTGATGACCGCTTGCGCTTTCTGCCCGGTCTTGTTGTCGGCCCGCCGCGGAGCATTGTCCGGCATGGTAATCAGGTTGCCGCCGAGCTCACGCAGCGCCTTCAGGGTGATCCAGCCGTTGCAGGAATACCCCATAATCTTCTGCCGGGCCCAGAGCATGATGACGTTCATGCCCCGGTATGTCTGATTGGGGTTGTCCGCCATGCTGACGACGTTGAACGGCAGAAACCGCGAGCGCGGGTCGTTCCACTCGCACACCCACGGCGGGGTGCCTTGCTCGAGCAGGCGAACAAGATCGTCCGTCACCGCTTCGTAATTGACTTTCGGCGCGTTGTTTCGCATAACTCACTCTCCTACGTTCTGCGGGGGCTGGTCATTATGGGAGTTCTGGCCGGCCCCCTGCTTATTCAGGCGTTGCGTTTCTCCGGTTTTCCATCCGGTCCACCAGAAACGATTGGCACTTGTGCCTGGCCTGTAAGGGCAATCGGCGCGTCCTTCGAGCGCCGCATACTTCCCCTCAAGAAAGGCCTCCTTCGCGTCATCTTCATGCATCGATGACATCCTGCGCGGGCGCATTGGCATTTCATACATTACGCTTTCCTCCTGCACTCTTGCTGTTTTGCCGACAAAATTTTTTCAACGCTTGCCGCTTCTTGTTTGTGACGATCCTTTTCTTCCACCTTCCGTCAGATCGTCGGAGTTCTTTTGCGATTGGATTGGCCATTCCATTTCTCCGTTAAGGCGCCGCTGACACGGATGGCGACAAATACGGCGACAGGCACAATGGCAATCACCGCTCCCAGGCTTAACGCAACGCCGGCGGCTGCAAAGCCTATCACAGTTGTTGCCAGGGTGGCGAAGTAGGTCATCACGAAGGCGCCTAGTCGGAGTGCGGCATACGTCCACCAGTTCCACGCGGGAACGGACTTTCGAGCAACTTCCGCCGCTTTTCCAAGTCGCGCTGCAAGTCGGTAAAGTCTTTCCAATTCTGGTACTCCTGTCCGAGAAGTTTGATGAGAAGGATGACGCCTATCACTGATGCGAATGCGACCGCCAACGCCAGTAGGATGAATGGTGCTGCCATTTTTGTCCTCCGTTCAGAAACCCTGGCCGGCCCTGGCGCCAGCCTTTCACTGTAAGCTCCTCATGCCCGATCGCCAACTTCATCAGCCACAAGATGGCGCTGATGATTGCGCCGGCGATAACGGCAATGGCCATGCCGCCGAGGGTGCCGAAGAAGGCGACGCCAAGCCCGATGGTTGCGGCCAGGTCGATCCACTTGTCGAAGGCCAGCACCCGGCGGATATTGCCGAACTTGAAGATCAGGAACAGCACGCCGGCTGCGCTGATTGCTGCGAGTGTCAAAATCATTTCAAATTCTCCTTCAGGAATCGGTCGCAAGTTGGTAGTAGACGCAATCGTCGGCTTGGTTGTTTTTTTCCAACAGCTTCTTGAACGCTTTGGCGTCATCCTCAGCCACGAACCAGGCAATGTTCTTTTTGTAATGTGCGCCCGTTTCTTCGTTCACGATGCATTCGCGTATGACTGAAAGCTTTGCCATCCTTTGTCTCCTTCGCGTTAATGCCCCTCTGCGGGCAACAAAAAAAGGGTGGAGGAGGAGCCGAGGCCCCTCCCCCTGGTTCGCTCGTCGGGCTTACCCGATGGTCTTCACCTTGTCGGTGTCGACGCCGGCGGCTGCGATGAGCTCCGCCGCCTCGCTGGTGGCAGCGGTACGAACCGGACTCACCGGCTCCGCCCGATACTGCTGCCAGTCGACGCCGGTGATCTTGCGGTGCGCCTCCTGCGCCGGAGCGGCCAGCGCTTCGAGCATGGCACGCTGCTCGAGGAGATTCCGCAAGTAGCGGTTCGCCTTGAGCAAGTCGTCGTCGGTCCCCATGTCCCGCTGGTTGTTCAGGTCACGCTCCGCACGGCGGACCGCGCCGACGGCGCCGCGGATGCCGCCCTGCACCTTGCACAACGCCCCGTATTTGTCGTTCAGGAGCCAGTTGCAGATGTGCGAAACGAACTGGCGGGTCGGGTACGTGGCGTCGTACTGATGCCCCTGGGCGGTGCACATCTCCTCGATGTCGCCGGCGTCCCGCCCATCGGTCATGTAGTGCTCCATGAGCGAAGCGAGGGCGGAGATGTGGTTCCAGAACTCAGTGCCGAGATCGATGTCGCCCTGTCCGTCCTCATCAGGACGCGCGGCGTATGCGCGAACCATTGCGGCTTCCATGGCGGTGTTGTGGGCGGCACGGTGCTGTTGGGTAGTCATGATCGTTTCTCCTCTAATGTCATGATCGCTTGAGAACATTTTTTGTGCGCGATAGCGCCAAGCGTGCCTGATTGAGCACGCTGGCACCCGAGTGGTTGTGGTCGTTCATCGCCGCACGATGCGGCCGAAGTCCCATTCTTCGATGAGGTACTGAACCGCATCAACTTCCCGACCTGTGGGCTTGGTAACGCCTTTCGGCATCCTCCAATTCCAGTCTCGGGTGAGCGTCCAGCCGCGGCCCTCAAGAAAGCTGATCGCCTGGGCGTCTTTCCCAGGCCAGCGGGCGGCACGTTCCGATGTTGTCTGTGGCATGTGTCTATTCCTCCAAATGGTGGTTGTGGCCGTTCAGCTCGCATAGACCGAAAGGCGGTCGTATTCGAGCTCGTCGTTCATGTCTTCAAGGAAGTCCTCGAGCTCACAGGCGGGGATACAGCGCACCTCGCCCTCGAGGTCGATGATTTCGATGGTGTCGGCTTCGATGATGTGGGGAGTGACGATGATGGTCATGGGAGTTCTCCTACGTTTGGGTTGAGTTAGACGGAACGGATGATGAAGTAGATCGGAACGACGAAAGCCCAGGCCACGCAGAACCAGGCGACGAAAGCCGAAAGGCCGATGGTCTGGATGAT
>Ga0196901_1000416_pt1 | contig 22477 bp, 8 predicted proteins | sample CB_VirMetaG_FD_169099 | JGI IMG/M metagenome (GOLD analysis project Ga0196901, IMG submission 169099) | Freshwater to marine saline gradient viral communities from Chesapeake Bay - CB_1504_1 Viral MetaG (v3) (version 3) | ecosystem: Environmental > Aquatic > Marine > Coastal | place: USA... | reverse complement strand
CAACTTACGTACCAACAGGCGGGTATTTTACTTTACCAACAACCTCAGGGTTGGGCGCTGCGGCGCAGACACTTACAGGTGACGGAGTTGCAATATCGTTTCCTTTTACATCGATAACATCTTCGCAGTTGCAGACTAGCGTAATAGCCGTTACAATAAACGGTGTATCTACTACAGCTTACACAATCAGTGGAGCTAACATAATATTTAACAGTATACCAGCTTTAAACGACGCTATAGTCGTTACGGCAACCCCAGAGGACTTTTATAGACTCGGTACAGTTATATATCAAGATTCAAAAGAAGCACAGCTATCTCAGCGAAACGAGCTTCTATACTTAAACAGCAATCCTTTAATAGCCCCAACAAAAACATATCCTATATATCTATATGAGGACAGTAAATTATACTTATACCCGAAAACTATTACATCGGATGTAAGTGTTAGCTATTTGAGAAAACCAGTAGATGTTATATGGAACTTTACGATTCCATCTGGGCAAAACTACTACCAATACAATGCTACTAACTCAGTTAATTTTGAGCTATCAAAAACAGAGCAGGCAAATATTATCTTAAAGATATTACTCTACTCGGGTGTCGTTATAAGAGACCCATCAATAGTACAGATAGCGGCACAGCAAGTGCAACAAGAAAATCAACGCTCAATAATGTAAGATATGCCGATACCTAATGGCGGTTTAATAACCGAAACTAACGAACAATATTACGCTGGAGCACAGCGATTTCTCATATCGAATCCCGCTGTTGTAGGTGATTCGGTAACAACTACATTTAATACGGACTTGGCATACGATGCCACTAACGCTACATTAACCAACTTTGTTGTATATACGAGCGACACTGGATTAGCAGGATCATACTCCGAGTTTGCCCCGGGATATACTGTAACAGGAAATACAATAACTTTTACGTCTACAAACGGCTTAAGGCCACACATTGCAGTGCAATTAAAATCTTTAGACGGAGGAAATTTTGGAAATGAGGATGCCTTTGGAGATACAGTACAAGAAAACTACGGAAGCTACGCTTACACTTCTTTAAACGATGTTATTAACGGATTTATTGCAACCTACGTTGGGGAGCATAAATTAATAGGTGATGTTAAAAGAACAGATGTAATATTCCATGCTAAAAGAGGATTGCAAGAATTTAGTTATGATACTTTAAAAAGTGTTAAGTCACAGGAAATAACTATTCCTCCTAGCCTAGGTGTTACAATACCACAAGACTACGTAAACTACGTTAGCTTAGCATATATAGATCAATTAGGTGTAAGACACCCAATATATCCAGCAAACAATTTAACCAGCAGCCCCTACGAAGTGCCGCTGCAGGATGAGGCAGGAGATTACACTATGGATAATACTGGTGATCTTTTAGAGGGTACTTCTGTAACAAACGAAAGATGGGCCACAGCTAATGATAGACTCTTAAACGGTAATATAACATTTGACGATTACTGGGCTTACGGTAGTTACTTAACAGGTAATCCATTTTACGGGCAAAGATACGGTAACGATCCTCAGAACTCGCAAAGAAATGGTTGGTTTAATATGAATGAAAGAGACGGCACAATAGCTTTTTCTTCTAACTTAAAAGACCGATTAATAATACTTGACTACATATCAGATGGATTAGCGTATGACTTGGATTCTAGGATACCTAAGATGGCCGAGGATGCATTATATGCCCACATACTGTATTCTATATTAGCGAGCAGAATTAATCAACCAGAGTACGTTATACAGCGTTTAAAGAAAGACAGGTCTGCTAAGCTAAGAAATGCTAAAATAAGATTATCTAACATTAAACTATCAGAGATAGCGCAGGTAATGAGAGGTAAATCTAAATGGATTAAATCATAATTTAATGGCACAAGAAATCAAAAACACATTTCTAAAATCCAAGATGAATAAAGATCTTGATGATAGAATATTGCCTAACGGCGAATATAGAGATGCTCGGAATATATCAGTTGGTAGATCCGAAGATAACGATGTAGGTGCCTTAGAAAACATAATTGGTAACAATTTAGTTACTGGAACAGACATAGGCAACGGTTTAACTATAATAGGTATTGAGGCAGATAACTCTACCGATAGATTATTTGTGTTCTTAACGGACTATGAAGATCCCGATATAGCCAACCCCACTAACGCTCCATCTACTTCAAAGCATTATATATATTCATACAATAGTATTTCCGGAGATTACACGCTTTTAGTGCAAGGTAATTTTTTAAATTTTTCTACCACTAATAGAATAGTAGGTGTAAATTTAATTGAAAACCTTTTATTTTGGACAGACAATAGAAACCAACCTAGAAAAATAAATGTTAACTTAGCTGTCGCTTTTGAAGCGGGGTCTATTGCAGCCGGGGATGATTATTACACTGCGGAACATCAAATATCTGTTGCTAAATACAATCCTTATCAAGCTATTGAACTATACAACAGAGCCGATCTACAGGTTTTAGCAGGAGCTACTGCTACAGTGTTTGAAGTAGCCGGCCACAGAAAAGATGAGCTTTTGCCTTTAATAGGCGCTACAGCTGTTTGTTCTGAAGCCTTGTCACCTACATTTGGTACTGACTTTGTTAAAGTTGTAAGTATTACAAATTCATTCGTTGCTCCTAACACAACAATAATAACGGTTTCGCCCGCTTTAAATTCAGCTCCCGCGGCTGGTCAATACGTAACGCTCATAAAATCTACCATGAGCAACAAAAATTCAGACAGTGAGTGGCCGGGAGATCCAGATTACTTAGAAGATAAGTTTGTTAGATTTAGCTATAGGTTTAAATTTGATGACAACGAGTACTCTTTAATGGCTCCTTTTACTCAAATAGCATACATACCAAAACAAAATGGCTACTTCGTTAATGGGGATGAAAACGCGGCATACCAGTCAACTGTTTTAGAATTTATGGAAAATTTAGTTCAAAATATTGGGCTAATTATTCCCTTGCCTTGCTCTGCAAATGAATTAGTTTCTAATTATAAAATTAATGAATTAGAAATATTATTTAGGGAGAGTGATGGTATTGCTGTGAAAGTGTTAGAAAGCGTTACTGCTGGCAAAATATCTGGAGCTAGTGGGGTTGATAATAGTTACACTTACGAATACCAATCAAGAAAACCATATAGAACGCTGCCAGAGGCACAAACTGTAAGAGTTTATGACAAAGTGCCTGTAAGAGCTTTAGCTCAAGAAACAGCTGGCAATAGAATTATATATGGAAATTTTGTAGATAAACATACTCCTCCGGCTAATATAAATTATAATTGCAAAATAGCGGATAAAAGCACTTCAGGGGCCTATAATAACTGGGTAGAGTATCCTAACCACTCTGTAAAAAGAAATAGAAATTATCAAATAGGATTTGTTTTAGCGGACAAGTTTGGAAGGCAATCGCCTGTTATACTTTCGTCCGTTGACTTAGGAGCGGAATCAAATGGGCAATTTTTTTCAGGCTCTACTATATATAGCCCTTATGATTTAATCTCGACAGATACAGACGTAGACACCTGGTTTGGCGATGCAATTCAAGTATTAGTTAATGAGCCAATAACTTCGGATATAGACGCTTCTAGCGGAACCCCAGGGTTATATGCTATAAAAGCGCAATACTCGCCTAATACGGGAGAAGGATTTGCTATTTCTGCATGGACGGGAGCAACTATTACCAACACTACATGGACTTTTAGACTTGATCCAACTTACACAAACAACGCAAATATCCCGCGTGTAGGTGACTACTTAAGAGGTGCTTATGAAGATTTTGTTGAAGTTGAAAGTATTTCTGGGCCTACGGGACCATCGCAGTACACGGTAACCACAAAAGGTAGAGTAAGCGATTCTTATTACAGAACAGACAACCTTCCTTCAGGCCAGCCAGATTTAAGATTTGCTTATAGTATAAATGATTTAGGGTGGTATAGCTACAAAATTGTTGTAAAACAAACTGAACAAGAATATTACAATGTTTACCTGCCTGGTATATTAAACGGCTACCCGGGGCAAAGCAGAGTAGGAAGCGATTTAGGGGGACTTTTTCCTAGTGATGAGCTAAATTTAACAGCCCACACTGTTCTTTTTAATGATAATATAAACAAAGTACCAAGAGATTTAAAAGAAGTAGGAGATCAAGACAAGCAATTTAGAAGCTCAGTTTCATTATATGGAAGAGTATCTAATTTAATGTACAACACCTTGGGTAGTGCTCCGGCAAACCCAGGTAATGCGCAATATTATCCAAGACTAAACTCAACAGGTAAAAATGCAATTGATCACACGGCTACAACTATTTCAGTTGCCTCTGATTTAGAAATGGCCTATATTGATTTATCAGCCAGTACAGGAACACATATTGGGGGCCGAGATGGCAATCTTGTTTTTTACCAAATTGATACAAACCCGCTAATAGCTAGAATATCCACAACTGAAAAGTCTATTGGGTGGGCAGCTGAGCAAGATCCTAATCCATCTTCGGGAACAAGCAAAATATGGAACATGCAGCCATATCTTGCAATATACGAAACAGCTCCGTTTGAATCTAATTTAGACTTGTACTGGGAAACGACTTCTGAGGGGTTAATAGTTGACTTAAATACAGATGTAGCTTCCAGCAATGCTGGAGTTGCGGGGTTTGAAAATCTTACATGGGAATTTAAAGAAGATGACGGAGCCGGAACCGCTGTTACAGGATATTTTAGCCCTGTAAATAATGAAGGACAAGGCTATGTTACCGCTCCTATAGGACAATTGATTTCTACCGTGGATGGGCTTGGTGTTAATGTTGACTTTTTTAATTTAGAACCCGGGGCTGTAGGAACAGCGGAAGAAGGTAAATTTAGAATAATTTATACGGGGCAAGGAATTGTATTTAATTCAGCTAGCCCTATTAGAAATGTATATACCTTTGTAATTAAAATGACTACTTCTGATGGGGATGTAAGCCAAATAACTATAGGCGGGGAACCCGGAGGATTTGGAGCTTTACAAAATGTTGTACCGTCTTTTAGCAGTGTTGGAAATATAATTAAAACCAAAGATGATAGAACCCTTATTCCGGGAGCAACTTTTGCATCAGCATCAAATGGCACGATACTTACCGGTCCATCAAAAAAAGAAGGACTAGTGTTTAGATTTGACCCATTGCCTGGGGATGATATTCCGGATAACTGGACTATGGATCCAAACAGTGGTAAGCTGACACAGTCTGTTCCTGGTGATGCCGCTGGAGCTAGTAGAGAGTTTTCTGGCAATGAATTAGGGATATACAATATAAGAATAAAAGTGTCAGATGCTAGTGATCCTGATACTAATAACACAACTCTTCCTTATCAATCTTTAGTTGCGTTTCAAGATATATCTATAAGAATAGCTTATTCTACAGCTAACAGTGAGGCTCTTAGCACTACATGTGTTATCACCCCTGTGGCTACAAACCCTAATGGGTTAACAAGCGTGCTTAGCGTTAATAGTCCTGTAAGTTCTTTTAATTTTACATCTATGATGTACTATATTTCTAAAAATGCTATAGATACAAGCGTTAACGGAAATGAATTTTTTGAAAACGGCATTCCAGCTACGACCAGAACCAACAATTTATATTACAATAGAATAGGTACTGGAGCTCACGAAAGAGGTACTTTAGTGTTTGCATCTAATTTATACGTGCCTTGGAATGGTGTTGACCCGCGAAACAGTGTTACGGTTCCTATAACAACATTTTATTATAGGTTTGTAGGTGATACACAATGGTTACCATTACCTAGGTCAGTAGAAGAGAATAGAGCTGGCTCGAATAACATTATTACCTCTCCTTCTTCTATAAATATGAATAACCTTGAGGTCCAATCATTTGATTCACCAGATATATCAAATCCTACTTTTCCAATAAATTTTAATCTTTTATTCGATTATGGGCCTAACCCTATGTGGGAACAGACCGTAAGGGCTATAGATTACAATAGCTTGACAAATACAGAAGAAATAGAGTATGCAATACTTATGGAGGGATTGTCCCAACAATTTGGAGCCAGCACCATATTTAATACGGCTAAGTCTTGGTTGCAGGTAGATGATTTACATTATCCTACTTGTGTGCCCTGGAAAGGAACAAATGCAGTAACTGCAAACGGAGGACCTGGTAATTATTTTAAATATTTTAGATCAGCCGGCGGCAGTAATTCTACAGAGTATGTAGATATATCTGCTAGTACAGATGAAATATTTGCAGAAACACCTTATGGTGATTACGTAAATCAATTTTATACTTCTGCTACAAATAATGTGCCATTTATACCCGCAAGTGCTTCATCACAATATTTAAACTTAAAGTTAGACAGAAGCGGAATAGGTTTAGATCAATGGACTACTTACAATGGAGCTTTGATAACCCAGCCGCCTACCACTTCTATTGATTTGCAATGGGTTGCAGGATATAGTAATACTGACGGGCTTAAAGTGATAAATTCGTTAGTTCCCGCAGGAGTAAGCGCTGTTCAAGTGTCAAATGATCAATCGTTCTTAACAACACAGGGCACATTAAGAATATCTAAAAACTAAAATTAATGGCAGCAATAATAGAATTAAAATATTTTAACACGTTTTGGTTAAAAAAAATCAAAAGTATTACTGACATTGTACCTAATTCGAACACAGGCATTTCTTTTTCTAGCAATATTGGAAGTTTTTTTGCAGTAACTGGTAATTTGTTGGATACTGCAGCGGTGGTAGCGGCGGGGCAACAGGTTACCATAGTTGATGGTATTAATACCTATTCTAGTTATGTTGTTGAAGTGACCAGTGCTACCACATTTGTAGCGGGAGATGCGCCTTCTTTTACTATAACAGGTACACCAAGTATAAGTTTTGGTAAAATAATAAATTTCGATAATATACCACAAGCTTACAATGGAGATAACGATACAGATTGGCTAATAGAAGAATCTAGAATTAGAGGCGGTTATAATAACACCTCTGTGGATTACGGTGTTAAAGCCTACTTGGTAGAAGATGAACCTAACCAGCAACGCAGGCTTAGCTCGTTAATACATTCCGGTATATTTAATTCTAGAACAGGTATTAATCAAACTAATCAATTTTCTGTAGGAGAGGACATAACAAGAACAATTGATCCAGCTAATGGCTCAATACAAAAGTTATATGCAGAAGACACTAACCTAATTATTTTCCAAGAAAATAAAGTAAGTAAGTCTTTAATAGATAAAGATGCAATATATTCCGCAGAGGGTAACGCAAGTGTTACTAGTCGCAATTTAGTTATAGGGCAAAATGTAGCTTACGCAGGAGAATACGGTATAAGTACAGACCCTGAATCGTTTGCAGTAAATGGATACAGAAAATACTTTACTGACAGAAATCAAAATGTTGTTTGTAGGTTATCAATGGACGGGATAACTGTTATATCTGCTTATGGCATGACAGACTTCTTTAGAGACAAACTTTCTACCGCGGCGGATAATATAATAGGCGGGTGGGACGCACATAACAAGCAATACGTATTGTCAATACCTCAGCCACCACAACCAGGAGAGCCGAAAAAATATGACACACTAGCATTTGACGAAACGTCAAAAGGATGGGTTAGCTTTTTTACTTACCAGCCTAATCAGATAATAAGTTTAAATAACAATTATTTCTCAGCTAATGAGGGTAAACTTTACAAGCATTATACATTAGCGCCAAATACACAAGCTAGAGGAGTATTTTACGGAGAACAAAATAATTCTAACGTAACTCTCGTATTTAATGGAGCACCTTCAATGGTTAAAAACTTCCAAACAATAAATTACGAAGGGGATTCTGGATGGAGAATGGACAGCTTTAAAACTAACACGGACACAACCTTGCCTATAACAAGTTCGGTTTTTGTTACTACATTGGAACAAATGCAAAACTCGTTATTAATAAACAGGTTTAAGTTAAAAGAAGATAAATACTACGCCGATCTAGTTAATGGTACACCCTCTCAAAACGGTGAGGTTGTATGGGGTAGCTCATCATCAGGTGTAAAAGGATTCTTCGGAGAAGTAACAATGTCAATAAATAATAGCAACGTCGGTAAAAAAGAATTGTTTGCCGTAAGCACAGGATTTGTACAATCATCATAATAAAATAAAGATATGTCAGCAACATTAATAGCAACCGGAATAGGAGCCGCAGTAAATATAGTAGGAGGAATAATTGGAGGAGGTAAAGCTAAAAGGCAAGCCGAAGCGGCACAAAAAGAAAAAGATAGACTTAATAGGCAAATAGCTATATTTGAACAAAACCGCCAGGATGTCATAAATCCTTACTCAGGCGTTACATCTTTGTCAGGTATGATAGACGAAATGCGTGGGGAGTTGAGTAACCCGTTTGCAAACCTAGGGGTTGCCACAAGCGCTGCGGAGATCCAGATGGAGCAAACAGATATGGCATTAGCAAATACACTAGATGTGTTACAAGCAACGGGAGCGAGCGCCGGAGGTGCTACAGCGTTGGCTCAAGCAGCTAAGCAAAGCAAGAAAGAAGTTTCTGCTAATATAGAACAGCAAGAAGCGCAAAACGAAAAGCTAAGAGCACAAGGCGAACAAGCACTACAGGCTAAAGAAATGCAGCTTACACAAATGGAAATGAGTGAAGAAGCTAGAATACAACAAGCTGAAGCGGCTGGAGCACAATTTATGTTTGGTGCTCAAGAGCAAAGAGATATGGCTACATTAGATAGAATGTCTGGCTTAGAATCACAAGCTAGAGCCGATATAGCGAATGCTAATATGGCAGGTGCAGCTAATACCGCAGGAATGATTAGCGGCATTGGTAGTTTAGCTGGGGCTGTTATAGGGGCTGGAGGTTTTGGAGGAGGCGGAGAAAACGGAAGCGACTCAACGCAAACAAACAATGGGGCTACAGTTCCTTTTTTAGGAATACCTGGTTATGCCGGATACCAAGGATAATAAAATATAAAATATGAGTTACAGACAACCACAAATAATACAGGACAAATCAGGAATGATTATTCCTCAGGCACTTGCCCAAGCATCTGGAGCGGTAGCCAAAGGAATACAAACATTTGGCATTGAGGAAAGAAAGCGCGAGGCAAAGGCGGAGGCGAAGAGGCTAAAGGACAGCAAGCAGCTTATAGATATATCAAATGCCCACGCTAAAAATTCAGCTGTGTTTAATGCTGGTCTTACTGAAATGTCTGAAAGTATGCGAGATACTCTTATTTCCCGCAACGAAAGAATTTTAAGTGAAATAGATTCTATTAAAAGAGCACAGCTAGTAGACGGAAATACTAGTCCTGATCTATCTAAAAGGCTTGGACAATTGCAACAAGGATTATTAGAAGGCAATGGATTATCTAAAAAGATAATAGCAACATCAGGCGTTTTAACAGAGCTCATGCAAAACGAAGAAAAGCTAAACACTAATCTTTTCTACACAGAAGATGAAAACGGAAGTGACGAGCAGTCTAAATCAATAGTAATGGCTTTCGGTGGTGTTAAAGGGTATAAAGGATCAATGATTGAAGAAGATGGCAAATTATATGCTGTTGCTACAAATCCTGAAGGAAAAACATTTAAGATACTAGCATCGGAATTTGATAGTATAGCGGATGATCTTATATTAGAGAAAAAGGTGAATGCAGCTACAGAACAAATAAACTTTACTAAAAAGGCTTTATTCGATGGTACTAAGCTGCGAGAAGAAATGGTAGATTCTAGAGAAAGCTTTTTAGAATTTGACATGGGATCAAAAATAACTGGATCAAGGGCTATACTTAATACAGACATGGTTAATTCTGTTAGACAAAATGCTGTTAATGAAACGCAATCATTAATACAATCAGCTGCTGGAAATTCCCAATTACAAAACGAATACCTTAAAGATTTGGGGTTAGATCCAGAAGTTTTTAGAAAGGCTGATAACTTACAAAAAATAGGAATGGTTGCTGGAAGATCCGCGTCACTTTTTGACGATGCTAATAACATATACCAAGATAATGCAGGAAATTACTACTTTGACGATGTGCAGACACGAAGAGCAGTGCCAGCAAGTGATAGAGAATCCGCCGTAATTATGAACAAGTACACGTCTGACCTTGACAAAGCTTTACAAGATGGGACTAGCAAAGAGGACGCTTTGGCTACAATATTTAAAATTGGCGGCAATCGTAGAATAAGAATAGGTGGTAGTTATTACACGCCTAAAAACGTAACAATAGATGGGGATGTAGTTACTGTTACAAAAACAGGCAAACCTAATTATGAAGTTAAAGAGTCAGAAGGCGGGGAGGATTTAGATAAAATTTCTTACGATTTATCCGATCCCACAAAACTATATAATTTCTTGCGCGCAACTACGGCATTAAAAGAATTAGATATAGAAAAACTTAGTAAAAAAATAATAGCTTACAAAACAAATTAAATAAAAATATATGTGGAAATATTTAATAAACGGCCAAGAAGTTTCATTTAGTTCTGACCAAGACAGCGAAAGATTATCCGCTATAGCCGCAGCAGAATCTAAAAACCACTCTATAGAACTAATATCAAGACCTAAGAAAGAAGAGGTTAGCGAGGCACCAGAAAGTGCATTTAGTCAAGTAATCTCAGGCGAAGTGCCTAAAGTTGAAGAGGATTTTATACAAGACCCTGCGAAGAGTGCGGATGCAGTGTCGGAAACTGTAGCACAAGACAATACGGTATTACCGTCGGAAGATACTTCTTTGGATTCACCTATAATCGATGATGATTTAGTAAACAAAAGTGTAGTAATAGGAGACCAATCATACGACGCCGCTACCGTTGTGTCGTCTATTAGAAACGGCGATATAAAACTTAGTGGCGATATAAGCTCTGAAATATATCAGTGGAGCAATGGCGAAAACAAAGGCATAAAAGAAGGTGTTACTAATGAAACATTGCTTAATGCCTACATAGGTAAATTTCCAAATGCTAGAATAGAAGATGGTTTTGGTGGTGGATCTTTAGATGAGGTAGTTCTTTCAACTGATGTTACTGCGGGGCAAGAAGGACAGAGCATTATACAAGATATTGAAAGTTATGGCGAAAGCTTAGAAGGTACGGACTGGGACGAACAAAAAAATTTATTTGAAAATATATTTAGTGTTGATCCTAATATTACAATAGAATACGACAAAAAAGGTGTTCAACAAACACAATCAAAAGATCGAAGTAAGAACGCTATATTAACTTACACGAACCCTGATACGCAAGAAAAATCTTCTGTGCGAATTAATGAAAATACTCCAGGGAAAGAAACAGCTAAAATATTATCAGATTTTGGTGATAAATATATGAGCTACAATGCTGCCACAAAAATAACGGGGCAAGCTAGTGCGGTTATTAATTTAGCAAAACCAGGTGGTCCTCTTTATGTTTCAGACGAGGCTATAAAAGCTGAACTACCGGGGGATGTTACTACTATATTTAAGCCAAAAGAGGTATCAGAGTTCCAGGGAAACAGGACAGGTGGAGTTATGGTAAAGAAAACAGTGTTCCCATATAAAGACGAATTGCAAGCTGCAAGAGAAATTATACAAAAAGAAAACCCTGATATATCTCCTGAAGAACTTTTTGATCAAAGTACTCAAATGGCCTACGCAAATATAATAGCGAGTAAAAGAGTTGAGTTAACTAAAAAGAAAACTGAAGATCTTATAGAGTCTACTAGGCCGAATGCTGTAGGAAGTATTCGTTATTTAAAAGCAGGGGTCGAAGAAAAAACACAAAGTGCACTGCTTAGTGGGTTGTTTACTAAGCAATCAAAAATATCTAAAGAGTCTAAAGTAAATAGTGTAGTGTTTTGTACAGAATTAGATACAGCTGAAAAAACATCTAATTCAGTACGTATTGCTCAAGACTATTTAAAAGGCAAAAAAATTAATCAAACAGATATAAGACTTTCTGATGGTTCTGTTCTTAAACTTGGAGTTCAAGATGGAAGCCAAATGCTAGTATCCAAAGCCGGTGTAAAAATTACCAAGAACCAGCTAAGCAAGATACAATCAGAAAATGCCTTACTAAATGCTAGCTCAGCAGTATTGGACAAACTATATGAAAGGGGCACAGAGCTTGGTGATCAATACGAAAAATTACAGCCTGCATTAGAGGCTGCTCAATTAGATTATAATTTAACCGAAAAATATGCTACGAGTTTTGGCTTAGGTGTTGCGGATATTGCAACAGGTTTGTTATATGCCACAAACACTCTTGTTAAATATTCAGCTCCTTCGGTTATTCCTACTGCTAGCAAAGCAATGGATATAGCCGTTGACGAACTAGCAATTAAATACAAAACAGCTACAAATGACATTAGATCCAGCTTTGTTTCGGATGTAGCGGTAGGTGATGCTTTTAGTAGTATTGGAAGCTTTGCTAAGTTTGCAATGCAAGAAATAACTACTCAAGCACCCGTACTTTTAGCTATGACCGCATCAGGAGGAACTTTAGCACCTTATGTTGTAGGAGCTTGGACTGCTGGACAAAAAGGCTTAGATATAACTTATGAAGATAGTATAACTGGCAAAAAAACAGGTGGCGTTGAAAAAACCGCTAAAATGATTGGTTATGGTCTAGCAAACGGTGTATTTACTTCGTTAACAACAAACCCAATATTACAAAGAGGTATAAAAACTTATAAAAATGCAGGTTTTGGTAAAGAATTTCTGCTTAATAGTAAGGACTACATAACTCAAAACTGGAAAAGAGCTGTTGTTGGGGATAATGTATTAGAGCTTTCAGGAGAATTAGCTACAAATGTTGTAGAAAATGCCATAGACGGAAGGCCTATATTTGAAAATGCTGATCATGTGGCTTTAAGTAGTTTAGGTTTTTCATTTGCGTTTTCTACAATACCATTTATTAAAGGTGCTGCAGCAAGGTATTATTCTACATCGGATACTCAGCTAGCTATGGATCGTAGAATGAAACAAATAGTACGTCTTCAACAAAATTGGGCTATGCTCGACGCAAAAGATCCCGCAAGAAAAGATATTGAAAATACTATTCTAGAGTTGCAAGCTGTAAATGAAGCTACGATTGATAAATTAGAAAAAAACATAAGTACAAAAATAGATAGACAAGGAAGTGCAGGCTTTCAGGGCGTAATGAACTTTATTAACGGGGCTAAACAAAAAGCTTCTGATATAGTGAATAACCCTAATCTTACCCCGGAAAATAAAAGGGAAATGCTTACTAAGTTAGAAGTTGATTTTGAAAATCACATGAATGCAAGAAGAAATTTCTTAGATGAAACTACTTTTGGTGAAAACTTTTATCTTTTAGAAGCTAATGATCGCAATACTTATGATAGATTAATTAACGAGGCTAAAATAAATACAGGCAAAGAAAACAGCAAAGACAAAGCTGTTATAGATGAAGCAATAAAGCTTTATAATACAGAACGCATTGAAGAAAATAATGCTGCCGCAAAAAAAGTGGACAAAAATTTCCAGTCTTTTAAAACAAAAGATGAAGCTATAGAGTATATTATTCTTGAGTTAGGAGATAAAGTGACACCCGAAAATTCTGCAGCAGCTGAAAAAAATATTATGGACGGCGGAGCCGGAGTAGCAATTCCTTTAACAGACGGTACAGTAGTACCTATTGCTATAGTAGAAAGTCAATTGCAAGAAGGAAAAACCAGTGTAAGTATTCATGAGGTAGGCCACCCTATTGTTTCAAAAATATTTAAAAATAACCCTGAAGCAATGATCGTTTTTGCAGATCAAATTAGACTATGGCTAAAACAAAATAGTCCTTCTTTGGATGCTAGGATGCAACTTAATATAAATCCTTATAAACAAGCTAACAGGCCAGAGGCAGAGGTGGCTGAAGAAACATTAATGGCATTTTTTGAAATGATAGGTGATAACAAAATAAACTTAACATCGAAGGAAAACACTACGTTTGCCAGCACATTAGCTTACAACATGCAGGAAATAGCAGGTAATAGCTATAATTTTAACTTTAAAGGAGCAGAGGATTTTGCTGCATTTGCCGCGTCTATTGGTAATAAAATAAAAAATGGGGATTTAAGCTTTAGCGAAATACAAAGATTATCAGCAGCTGTTCCTAAAGTACAAAAAAGAAAACCTACTAAAAAGCAAGAGCCTAAAACAAAAGCGTCTATGTCAATTGAGGCATTAGAAGAAGCCTACTTTGATTTACAAGATCAAGCCGCAGAAGATCCAAACAACTTAGCTTTGTATGAAAGAATGGAAAAAGCTGGTGATGCACTTGATGCGGCGCTTGCTGCTCCGGCTACGGAGGCTATGCCCACAGCAGAGGCTGTTCAGGAAGCCCCTAAGGAGGTAATAGTTAGACCTAAGGCTGATAAGTCCAAAAGAAAATATTCGCTAGATAAAGAGGTTAAAAAAGAAATAGAGCCTAAAATAGCAGAAGCTCAAAAACTAAATAAAGAGTTAATAGCAAAAGAAAAGAAACTGAACGCTGATGCTATTGCAGAAATTGAAGCTATTGATGACAAAGTTGAAAGCAGAACAAGCCGGGAGAAAAGAATAGCTGATCTTAAAAACAAGCCATTAACTGTAGGAAAGCCAGCAGATCTTAACAAAATAGAAAGAGAAATAACAGCTGCTTTAGAAACACCTATAAATAAAGCAGTAAATTTATTTACTAAACTTTATTACGATAAGATTGCTAAAAACGCAACAGCCGCGGTAACACGTGAAGAGTTCATGCAGTCTGCTAAAGCAGAAATAACAAGTCTTACTATTAATGAGTTTAAACCTGAAACTATAAACAGATCCGGCGAGGAAGTTATTAATGACATCGAAGATATTATATTTCAAAGAGGTGGACTTCGTCTTAGAAATCTGGCCCAAAGATTAGGTGTTATAAGCAAAGAACAAGGTATATCAAGAGGAGCTGATGCTTTAACTAAAATAGCAGATACTTCTACTGAAATGTCTTCTAATACTGCAATTGAATCTATAACAGAGCAATCGCTAAGAAAAGTTTCAGCTTTGCTAGCCAGCGAAACAAGAACAGAACAAGCTAGGCAGCAAGTTAAAGAATTTTGGATAGAAAACGAAGGTAATACAAAAGTTGAAAACTTTAAAAAGTTACCTAACCTTATTAATAATATTCTTTCGGAAATGTTTGGTGTCACGCAAGGCACTTTAACCGCTAGATCAGGGAATTTAAACAAACAAGATTACGCCAATGCAGTGGAAGCATTTACTAAACAACAAGCAGTATTTACAATAAAAGAAGGTGATACTACTAGAGAGGCAAGAGTGCTTTTAGATGAGGTTGGCGCTTTTCAAGATGGTCTGAATGAGCAACGAACATCCAATCCAGACTTTTCTTACAAAAGAGAAGCTAATGAATCCATAGCCGAGGCTTTATTTAGATTTTTACCTCAAACAAGCGCGGGGGATTATAAGTATGCAAGCGGGCGTAAGGGAAGATTTTCTGGTAAATCAACGGGTCTACCTAAAAACTTAATGAATCTAGCCTATAAAGTTGAAAGCAGAAAAACAACTGGTATAGGTAATGTGGAAAGAATTGAGCAAAAGCTTACGATGGACGAAGTACTTGAAGCTATAGGCGCTAGAAAAAATGAAGATGGTACTATAGTTAAAAAGTCAGAAGTTAGCGGTAGAGATAAAGAGGGACAAACATTGTTAGGTTTAATAAACTTGTTTGGTAGAATGACTACAAATGAGTTAAGCCGAACAGAAGGTAATTTGGACCCTATGACTATAATGGATTTAGAAATGGGTAAAAACCCTAACATGTATTCTAAAGCGCTAACTAAAGACTTTATTATAGAAGGAAACAACGATTTAGTAGACGATTTGAATAATAAAATTAATGCAAGGTTTGGGCCAAACTGGCAAGACAGAAAAGTTGCAAGCCTGGCTGATGTAGTAGATTTTATTTACAAAGATTTAAAAGAGATTAGCCTAAACACTGCAAGAACGTTTACTTATGAATATGTAGAACAATTAAAAAAATCTGACGAAGTCACAGCTAACGAATTAGCGGAAGTAGTAAGTAAAGCAATAGGCAACGCTTATGGCACTGCGTACAAAAACATACTGCAAAATGTTGGTATAAATAAAATATGGAACAGCTTATCTAAAGATTCATTAGAAAAACTTAGTGATGATGCTAAAATTAAAAAAATTGAATCTTTTTTAAAAATATATGGAAGAACTTTTACAAATGAAAAGTTTTTAGATATGACTACCAATGCTGATTTATTTAATGAATTAGCTAAAGCTACTGGTCTTGGTAAAAAAGGGTTAAACAAATTAGGTTTTACTTTGTATGCAAAACCCGGTATAAATCCTAAAACAAAAAAAGAACAAACTAATATATTTATAGAATTAAATAAAAAACCTATAAAAAAAATAACAGGTACGGATTATATTAAAAGACAGGTGGCAACCGGAAATATTAATAAAGTTAATGCGGCCGGTATAACATTAGAAGAAGATGCCGCAACAGCACAAGAGCTCATCCTTTCAGAAATAGATCCTTTAATAAAATCAGGCGATAAAGTAGGGGCTTCTGAAAAATTAGCGGTAATGAAGTTAGGTACGAATGCTTTGATACGTAAAGTTTCTTTATTAGGTAAGTTTATTAGATTGTCTCCTAAAGACACTAATTTTATACTTGAGCATGAAACAGCGGCTGTACTCATATACGACGCTTATCAACAGTATATTAATGAAGGAGGCACTACTTCAGCTAAAAATAAATTAGAAAATTTTTTAAAAGAGGCCTATGTAAATGTTATTTCTAAAAAACTTGATGATGCTCTACCAAGGGTAGGTGGAGTTGAAAGAATGAACACTAAAGAAGTTAAAAAACTTATTAACAAGAAAGGTACATTTGTAATAGACTATGCTGCTCAAAGAGAAGAAACGGCCAATAAAAACAGCCTTAAGCTGCCTAAAAATTTACGTGTTGATGGACTTAGTATAGATGAGTCTATACAGCGAGCAGAAAGCTTTGATAAAGCTATAACTTTAGGTAACAGTTTAGATCAGCCAACTAAAGGCATTAGCGTTTGGGATTTTGATGACACATTAGCAACCACTAAAAGCAACGTGTTATATACAATGCCTGACGGCACTACCGGTAAAATTGATGCCGCTCAGTTCGCTAAAGAGGGCGACGCTATGCTATCAAGTGGGGCGGAATTTGATTTTAGCGAATTTAGTAAAGTTGTTAAAGGCGAAAAAGGGCCGTTTTTTGAAAAGGCTATGGCTCGAAATAAAAAGTTTGGTAATGAAAATGTATATATATTAACGGCCAGGCCTGCTAACAGTGCCGTTGCTATACACAAATTCTTAAAAGGCATTGGCCTTGATATTCCGCTTGCTAATATTACCGGACTTGCTAATTCGGACCCCCAAGCAAAAGCCAATTGGGTACTTGATAAATTTGCAGAAGGGTACAACGACTTTTATTTTGCTGATGATCACATAGGTAATGTGAACGCCGTTAAAAAAGTGTTAGATGTTCTCGATGTTAAGAGCAAAGTGCAACAAGCGAGAGTTAAAAGCAGCTTACAGCTTAGTAAAAGATTCAATGAAATAATTGAAGAGGAATCTGGCATAGAAGATTTTAAAACATACCAAGATGTTAAAGCAGGTAAAAAAGGCGCTAAGAAAAGCCAGTTTAAATTCTTTATTCCACCTTCAGCTGAGGATTTTTTAGGATTATTGTACACCACATTACCTAAAGGCAAGAAAGGTGAATCAGCTATGGCTTTTTATAAAGAGCATTTGTTGGATCCTTACGGAAAAGCAGTTACGGGTTTAAGAACCGGTAGAATAACTATAGCTAAAAACTATAAGGCACTTAAAAAAGAATTAGGCATTGTACCTAGAAAGCTTAAGAAAACTTTTAAGTACGAAGACGAAAATGGCAATATGAAAGAAAGTCTTTTTACTAAAGAAGAAGCTATTAGAGTTTATACTTGGGATGCACAGGGGTTTGAAATACCTGGTTTGTCTAATGTTGATTTGCCAATATTAGTAAATTATGTAAATGCTAATCCGGATTTAAAAGCGTTTGCAGATAAGCTACTCGGTCTTAATAAAAATACTAAGCCTACAGCACCTAAAAAAGGGTGGGATGCTGGAACAATAACGTCAGATTTACTTAATACATTAAATACCGATGGTAGAAAGCAGTTGCTAGAAGTGTGGCAACAGAATGTTGATGCGATATTTTCAGAAACTAACCTTAACAAGTTAGAAGCTGCTTATGGTAAATCTTATGTTAGATCACTAAAAGATTCTTTAAGAAGAATGAAGACAGGAAGAAACTCCACGCCGACTGGTAATACAGTTACTGATGGGCTTTTTAAATGGATAAATGCTGCTGTGGGTAATATCATGTTTCTTAACAGAAGGTCTGCTGTATTGCAACTAATATCTTTCACTAACTTTATAAACTTTGAGGGAAATAATATTTATCAAGCAGGTAAAGCATTCGCAAATCAAAAGCAATACTGGAAAGACTGGGCAATGTTGATGAACTCGGATTATTTAGTTGACAGACGTGATGGCTTAAGAATTAACGTGAACGAAGCGGATATTGCTACAACAGCTAAAGAAAACGGATTTCAAGGGGTATTAGCGAAAATATTGCAATTTGGTTTTATACCAACAAAAATGGCTGATACAGCTGCAATTGCAACAGGTGGTGCATCTTTTTACAGGAATAAAGTCAATGCTCTTATCAAGGACGGTATGAGTAAAGCTGCCGCGGAAAAGCAAGCTATGCAGGATTTTGTAGCCACTGCGGAGGTGTCTCAGCAATCAAGTGATCCAAGTAAGATATCTAAGCAGCAAGCGGAGCCAATAGGACGCATTATATTAGCTTTTGCTAATACGCCATCGCAATATGCTAGAATAATAAAAAGAGCCGCTCAGGATCTTAAGAATGGCAGGGGAGATGCTAAGACACATCTATCCAGAATAGTTTATTATGGGCTTCTTCAAAATCTTGTATTTAACTTTTTGCAGCAAGCAATGTTTACGGCAATGATGGGGGACGACGACGAAGAGGAACTAACTGAAAAACAAGAGGCTAGCCAAAATAAAAAAATGTTTAAAACAGCCAATTCTATGACGGATGGTATTTTAAGAGGTATCGGTCTTGGGGGTGCTGTGGTTTCTACTGTTAAAAACCTAGCTATAAAGCTTTACGAAAGAAGTCAAAAAACTAGAAATCAAAACATGGCAGCAACCGCACTTGCTGAAGTAATGAAATTATCACCACCTATATCAAGTAAGCTAAGCAAGGTTGCTCGTGCTAGCAACTCTTACGAATGGGAAAAGAAAGAAATGGAGTTTGATAAGATGTCATTAAAACACCCTTACGTAACAATTGCCGCTAATACAGTTGCTGCGGCCACAGGTTTTCCGGCGGATAGAGCAGTGGGAATGGCTATAGATGCTGTTGATATAGCTAGCGATGAAACTGAAACATGGATGAAACCTTTAATCGCTTTAGGTTGGCCTAAGTGGCAATTGATGTCGGAAGAAGACACTAAGGCCGAAAGAGAAGAAGCTAAAGAAAGATTCAAGGAACTTGAAGAAGATAAGGAATATGATCAGCTTAATCCTATTGAAAAAAGAAGGAAGGCGCTAAAAGACTTAAGCAAGAAGGACCAAGTTGATATGTTGTGGAATGCAGGTGTTTCTAGAACTGAAATTAAGGGTCTATCTAAAGAGGCTGATAGAATCGATAAGTTGATGGATATTCAAAACAAAGAACAGTTTGACAAGGATATGGAAGCTATTAGCCGTGGGGAAGAAATAGGTGAGCCTGTTAAAATTGAAAAACCTAAAAAAGAAAAAAAGAAGTACAGTCCGGCTATGGAAAAAAGAAGGAAGGTTTTGAAAGACTTAAGCAAGCAGGAGCAAGTTGATTCACTATGGAACAGAGGATTATCTAAAAGTGAAATACGAGAATTAACCTCGGAAGAAAGTAGAATAAGTAAAATAATAGAGTTACAAGATAAAAAAAGAAAAAATTCTTTAAAATAAATCCCCTAAAATGACTATATCAGATTTGAAAATTTATTTATTAAACATAGGCACACTCGCGATATCAATGTCACAGATAGATATGATTCTTAAACTTACATTGCTAGCAGTAAGTATTGGATACACCATGCATAAGTGGTGGTTATTAACTAAAAACAAAAACAAAAAATGAAAAAACTTATAGCAAAACTAAAACACGAATGGAACTCGTTCTTATATTACTTGATGTTTAAGAACAGAACAAAATAGAATTACACAACAGGCAACCACACCTCGAAAATTCTATAATAAAAAAGCCGACGCAATTAAGTGTCGGCTTTTTTGATTTAATTAAGTGATCTCACATGCACCCCCTGCGCACGCTAGCTCACCGGACAAATCGGTTTCATCATCGTCCTCTTCAATAGTGGCTACATTTACATTTTGTAATGTTGCCATTAACTCTTCGTATTTTTCTTTGGTTATATCTTCAAAGGGGGCTTGAACATAAGTACCACCGTTATAAGGTAATACAGATAAACCATTGTAAAATTCTTTGTTATCCCACATCCAATCGCCAATCATTTCCCACTCGTCATCTCTGATACTAATGGTAGCTGATATGTTATGTCGGTTAGCACCGTCTCTGTGTCCTGGGGCAACCCATTCTTGTGATACAGTTTTTATGCGTTCTAATAAATCAACCGGCGATTCTGTTCTAAGAATAGATCCATCAGGTGCTTTTTGGGGTATACTAATAACTCCTGTGTCATGAGGCCTGAAGTATTCGTCTTCAACTAACTCAGGGTGATTCTCTATAAGAAACTTATACATCGATTCATTCTTACCTACACGTATTCTACGTACATAGTAATCATTATGCCAAGCGTGAATACCTGATGAGGTTCCCAATGTTAAAGAGGTTGTACCTGCAGGTTTAACAGTTGTTGTTCTAGCGGAAGGATTAATACCTATTAGCTTTGCAACTCTATTGTTTTCTTTATTAACGATCTTAGCGGCTTTCTTCATATCTAATTTTAGCACTGCACCAGATCCGATGCCTGTCATAGAAACGCCAATTAAAGCATCCTTTTCTGTTGTCTCTTGCCAAATTCTTCTAAGATAATGAAAGCTCGTGTATGAGGCTTGTATTGTTCCTATGAACGATGCATGCTTAACTCTTCGATCAAATTCTTCTTGACTATCAATCTCTGATGCATTAACTTCACATAAATTACAGAATTGGTATGGTCTCAATGCAATTTCACAGCATGGGTTTGTTCCCCAGTCTTTGTCTTTGCTTAAATAGAAACCAGGTTCTCCTGATCCCGATAGCTCGATGCGTTTCCATAATCCCAAAAAGAATTCTTTGGTTAGCTTTTGGCGTATTAATACTGCAGAGTTATTAGCTCTACCTCTTTGTGGATTTTTCTCCCACCAATCTCCTGACTTACATCCGATCATCGCATCATCTGTAGACGAGAACAAAGCAATTAAAGCAGCTCTTCTAATACCTCCTGCTAAAACTGAATCAGCAATGTGACATATAATATCGTGAGCCTCAACTGTTGTTAAGTATTCACCGTCTTTCTTGCTGTCCATTATGCCCATGATCTTTACGATACATTCTTTAAGAGGCTGAGGACCAGGGGCTTTACCTCCTGATGTTACAAGCCTTGCTCCTTTAGGTCTAATGTCTGAGTAATCAAACTCTATTTTAGAAGATCTTTTGTTACCAAGATAAGACTTCATACAAAATTTAATTGCATCTGCCCAACCTTCTATTGAATCCATTACTAAAAATCGTTTAGTGCGTTTTTCAAATGGTACAGTAATTGCTGGTAATTTATCTACGTGATGCTGTTGCACTGAGTAACCTACACCTGTTCCACCTAACAATAAGAACATCGTTTCGCTAAAAGCGGCTACGGATTCAATTGGTAAGTAAGCACAGTTATAAATCCTGTTAGGAGATATCTCGATAGGTTTTCCGCCAAACTGCAGGCTTCGCATAGACGGTAATATGTTTTTGCTATACACATCTTCATAGGCTGTTTTTATTTCTTCTTTAAGTTCTGGAAATTTCTTTATGTGCATGGCTTCATTACGGCCAACTAATTGTTCCCATGTCTCGCGACGTTTTGTTTCTGGTATATACTTTGCGTACTTCATGTACACTGTAATGTCTGATAATATTTTGTTTGATAAATTCATTTACTCTTCTGGGTGAAATTTTGTTATTGCTAAATCTAAAAAGGGTATGTATATAACATACTGTGTTGATTGTGGACCAGGATAGGTTCTCATTCCGAATAGTATTCCGGGATAGAAACCTGCACTGATTCCAAAAATTGCTGGTTTTTCTTTCATTTAATAAACTTTAATGTTAAACTC
>Ga0196901_1000413_pt1 | contig 22502 bp, 33 predicted proteins | sample CB_VirMetaG_FD_169099 | JGI IMG/M metagenome (GOLD analysis project Ga0196901, IMG submission 169099) | Freshwater to marine saline gradient viral communities from Chesapeake Bay - CB_1504_1 Viral MetaG (v3) (version 3) | ecosystem: Environmental > Aquatic > Marine > Coastal | place: USA... | reverse complement strand
TTCATGCCTCCTCTCCGTGTACTTCTCCTGTTTCTTTAATTCTGGCAACATCGGCCTCGATAATACGTTTTGCCTGCGCTAATGTATTCGCGTCAAGCAGCAACGGTTCTATATGACCCGCTGACTTTCTTTCAACAAGGTACACGGCTGGCGTCTTGTAGTTTGCTCTCGAAACAACATACACGACGCCGTACTCCTTTATGTAGTCGCCACACGTCCAGACTTTCTTTTGTGTTAGCTTTATAGTCATATTACGCCCGCCTCCTGTCCGTTGCTCTCTTTTGATGATGCGTTGTTGGGCAGCGTATTCGGTACGCCGTCCCACATTGCCGCGACACGCTCATGCACGTCCATCAGCGCCTTGATGCTGCGTGCGTATGTCGTTGTTTTGTCGCCAAGGCGGTCATACGAGCGGTGGCACAGCGCAACGCGCTTATGGGCCTCACGCCTGTAATCCTTGACGCTGACCTCGTAGACTTTACTCATCACTCCGCCCCTTCCGTATGCCGCCGTTCATCGCCCGCTCACGTTTCACTCTGTGGCCACAGTCAATACATTTCACGGTTCTGTTGATCATCCCGCCTCCGGTTGACTCGGGTTGGTCGCCCCATTCTCCCTGCATTTCAACCTTAGCCATGTATTTGTAGCCTGTGTTGCTACCGCACTTTGGGCAGCTGAGTCGATGCACAGAACAATCTGATGCAGAAGCATCATTCATATTGTTGTATTCTTCATTTAACAGCCTTCGTTCCTCTGCGTAATAATCCGCATCCATTTCATTTCTCCACGCTTTCTTTCAGTTGCCGCCTACCTCGTCCTGTCTATTGGCTCAAGGTTTTCCTGAAACCACTCCTTGTCGTGTCTTGACGGACGCCAGTCATTAAATTCATGACTCAAATACTGCCAATGACCATGCTTCTTGTGCTTCCTGTAGTAGGTATATGTTCTAGGATCTTTTATGTGGTAAACAATCCTATGCGTTGCTCCTTCTGGTATCTTTTCCATCATTTACCTTCCTCTCCCCAAAGTTTGGCGCATACCCGAACCGCTTCCTTACATTGTTCAACATCAAACATTCCGATATGACAGACATCGGGCAAAAGCCCAAGCTCTTCTCCAAGCCAAATGTATGCCTGGCTTCGAGTCATGAGGCGAGTCTTCCATATTGGATCAAATAATAGATGAGCGCGTTGCTTCCACAATCTAAGCTCTCCGTTTGCCAGTCTTCCAAGAGGCTTTTTGCTCCCCCTGTGGCATCCGACATAAGCCCTGCACTTCCGGCAAAGGTATGCATATCCATAGCTCTCTCCGTAGATTTCTTTGCTGTCAACAAGCTCGGCTTGAGTATCGCAATACGGACACATTATAGGCTTATCCATCACTCACCATCCAATCGCTTTCAATTGCTTCCTCACAAACTCAAGATATTCTCCCGACTCAGCACCACACTCAATCACGCAGTCAACCCCATCATGCAGTTCCTTGATATGCTTCTTGTAGAATGCGACAACAGCTCTCAGCTGATGAATATGTTCCCTTAGTTCAGAACGAGTCTCTTGATGCCTCCTGCGAGCCTCTTTGCTTTCCTCACGCGCAACAAAGGCTCCATTCTTCCATGCTATCTCACACATACGCCTGGCGAATGTCTCTGCGTCTTCTCCTACCTTAGGAGGCATCCCCGACCCCTCTTCGTGCCACCAATGTTCAAACGTTGATATAGCCACCTCAGCACCTCCTAGTCGATTACAATCTTAATAATCCTATGCCGCACCAGCTTTCCCAGGCACTCACTCCAGCCCCCAATGAAGCCACGACGATAAGCCTCAATCTCATCCTCACTCATCCCTTCAGTAGTATATTCGTTCGATGTTCGTTCTGCCATCGCCTGTGTACGCAACGTCTTCAGTATCGACAATTTAACCTTCTCCATCATACACCCCCTTATTCATCACGATCACTTATCTCAGCCCTTCCCCACCATCCGCACAACCGTGTTCACTACCATACACCCCATCAACGCAGGGCATACCAAAAACACTATCACACTCTCTGTCACTATCAGCAACACCACAAACGCAAACAAATCCAGCAACGCATCTCTTATCTCTCTCAACCTCTTCATGTCCTACCTCCATCCTCTCTTCTCTCTCTCACACTCTCTCTCTTCTCTTCTCAAGAACATTATCTAAACATTCTCTTATCTCTTATCTATATCTATCTCTATATATATCTATTTCACTGATACACACGCACATTACACACGCTTCTCTGATGCGCGCACGCGAGAGATATTATCTAATATATATAAATATATCTATATCTTGTATCTATAACTTATCTATTACCAAGTATTTACACTATATAATTCTCTCTATCCATCACTCTCAATGCGACACCCTGTAAACCCTCGGCTCGATCGTGGTTGACAAACAGCCTGCTACAGACGCGCGCGAGATGTTGATGGCTCCTCACGCGTACGCGCATAATGCGCACGCATCAGAGAGCGAAGCTATAGCAATCTATAGCGAGCCAAAAAAAAAGGGGGAAGAGGATACCTGTGCTACGATACAGCAGGGGGCATCCTCGGCTATTGAGTCATTCTGTGTGACTTGAGGCGTTAGCCGAGTGCATGCGTTAGCACACACCCGGCACTGCCTGGTAATCAGAACAGGATCTGTTCGTCGGTTTTGATCTCTGCTGCTTCTGCAGCGTTGTCGATGGCTTCCTCAGCAGCATTGCCACCAAGCTTCTTCACAAGCTCGATCTGCGCTGTTACCTGCAGTCGGCTTCGGCTCTCGCCTTCTTTGGTCTTCCACTCGTTCAGATCAAGCTCACCCTCGATCAGAACGGCATCGCCCTTCTTCAGCGTCGACGTGGCAATGTCTTCGTTCTTTCCCCATACATCAACGGTGAAGCGCGTACTCTTCTCGTACGGGCCTTTACGTCCGTTGACCAGCTTGTTGTTGATCACGAACAACCGGATCACTCCGTTGCCGCTCTCAAACTGATGAACCACTGGATCGGTTGCAATGTTACCTGCGACCTTAACTGCGTTCGTGTCTGGTGCTCTCATGTGTACTCTCCTACTCTTGTGGGCCTGTTGACCCGTTGTTAATTTACGCAGCACTGTTGGAACCCCCAACGCCCTGCCAAAAAAAAGGATTCTTACAATCCACTACAAAACAAAGGATTCAAGCAACCCACTATACCCGTCAGTTCCTTCTAGGTGCATTATTATATTATTACACAGCTATGTGCATTGCGAGGGCCTGGAAGATATTTTGTGTGGTGGTTGAGAAGTGTTTCTACAAAATCTACAGAGGATTTACTGATGCATGAAAAACCTAAAATTTAGGTTTTCCAATTCACGTTCTTTGGCTTGTAGAAATTGTAGAAAGGTATGATGGTGAGGGTGGAAAATCTTTTGTATAAGGGTATTGACAGAGGTGGGAGAGGGATATACCTTATGTGAGAGCATAGAGGAGACGAACATGGAGGTACGGTGGAGGTTGATATTTGAGATAAGGTTGCCTGAATGAAGAATGGGGTTATTGGAGATTCAGAGGTTATAGTCGTTGTGAGGGTTGGAGATATGAGAAAGTGCTTTTGGTGTAAGTGGTTTGGGAAGATAGAGAAGCTTGAAGGAGATGTGGGGTACTGCGAGAAGGAGAGCAAGGTTAAGCATGTTATGGCGACGTGCCATCGGTTTGAGGAGAGGGGATGAGTGGGAGTTCGGTTGATACACATGGAGTTCTGGATCGATGCTCTGAGTGTCATGCCCGGGCGAGGTTTGTTCATGTTAAAGGCAAGAAGGAGAATTGGTGGGTGGAGTGTTCGGAGTGTGCTAATAGGACGGATAGTGTTGCATTCAAAGGGGATGCGATGGTTCAATGGAACAAAGAGCAAAGGAGAAATAAGTGAGCATTAGTTATGATATTGAAGGTGTTGTGCATCGGTTGTTTGATCTGGAAGTGGTCTCTGATCGCTTCAGTAAGCGTGAGTTTGTACTGGAAGTGGTTGATGGGGAGTACACTCATCCGATCAAGTTTCAGACTGTGAATGATCGTGTGTCGATCCTGAATGACATCAGGGAGGGAGACATGGTTAAGCTCTCGTTCAACATTCGTGGAAACGAATACAACGGCGGTTTCTATACGAATCTGGTTGCGTGGAGGATGAGGCGCATTGAAGGATCTTTTGATAATCCAGTGCCAAATACGACGCCTCCGGATAACAGTGCTATGAACAATGGTGCGCCAGTAGAGGATGATAACCTTCCGTTCTGAGGAGTTTTGATATGTTTAAGATGCCTGAAGGTTATCGTCGCCCTGCGACTGAGATTGAGGTTTACAACTGCCATGGAGATTCCGGAAACGGGATCTTCGTGAGGAAGTCTCCTGTTGATGAGAATCTGTATCTCATGTGCATTGCGTCCAATGGGCTCGGATGGGAGCATGTCTCTGTGAGTGTTAAGAGCGATTGGGCTTGCTCCAGAGAGCCGGGGCGGTGTCCTACTTGGGAAGAGATGGATTTCGTCAAGGGAATGTTTTGGGGGTCTGAGGATGTTGTGATGCAGCTTCATCCTGCAGAGAGCATGTATGTGAATTATCATGAGCATTGTCTGCATCTGTGGAGGCCATCGAAAGAGGCTATCAGGAATGGTGCTACGATCCCTGTACCTGCTCCGATGCTGGTTGGGCCGCGTAGTGATCCAGGAAGACACTGGAGGCCGCTCAGGTGGTATGAGAGGCTTCTGAGGAGGTTTGCAAAATGCCGCTAACAACATCCAAGGGCAATATGTATGACTGGTGCAGCCATACGCACACTCACTTGAGAGGAGAGTGCTCTCATCGATGTGCTTATTGTTATGTTCAGGCGATGGAGAAGCGGTTTGGCGGTGGCCATTACTCCGGGGAGCTGAGGCTTCATGAAAAAGAGTTTCATGTAAATTACGGGGAAGGCAATACGATCTTCATTGAGAATTGCAATGATCTCTTTGCTGAAACGGTTCCTGCTGAATGGATCAATAGAATACTTGCTCACTGTTGGATGTATCCGAAGAACTGCTATGTATTCCAGACGAAGAATCCGTTTCGGGTTATGAGATTTAGAGATTTCCTTCCTCCATTTCGAGTGGTTGGAACGACAATCGAGACTATTGATGATGAAGTTCTTAAGAATGTGGCTCCATTCGCTACTGGAGCGTATGACCGTATTTATGGAATTGAATGTCTCAAGCGGTATTTAGAGAAAGTCTTTGTTACGATTGAGCCGATACTGAAAGGGGATCTTGGTAAACTTGCGCATGAGCTGATTCGGATTCGCCCTGAATTTGTGAATATAGGTGCAGACAGCAAAGGTATCGGTCTTCCGGAGCCATCTTATGAGGAGATTGTGAAGCTTGCTCAAGATCTTCAGAGCAATGGTATTGAGGTTAGAAAGAAGCTGAACTTGGAAAGGCTGATGAAATGAATCCGATATGTTTTTATCACAACAGAGACCTTGATGGTGTGTGTAGTGCAGCAATTGTTAAGAATTTCGTTCCGGAGTGCGAGTTGTATGGCATTGATTACGGAGATGAGTTTCCGTGGGACAGGGCCGACACAGGCAAGCGTACCGTCTACATGGTGGACTTCAGCCTTCCTGCGGAGGATATGAAGAGGCTGGCCGAGGTATCGGATCTGATCTGGATTGACCATCATAAGACTGCAATTGATGGAGCAATAGCATGCGGCACGATTGAATTTTCCGGAGGGATCTGGATTACGGACTATGCGGCTTGTGAGTTGTGCTGGCAGTGGTTTATGTCTGTTCAAAAGAAGCTCTCTTTTGAAATGCCTGAAGCGGTTACTCTGCTTGGAGTCTACGATTCGTGGCGCTCTGATGATCCTGATTGGGATAGCGAGGTAATGCCGTTTCAGTACGGGATGAGGTTTCAGGATTGGGCATATGACCCGCTTTCTTGTTATTGGACGTGCCTTTTTTCTCATGCAGGCGAGTCCTCTGCAATCGTTCATCGCACAATAGCCATGGGCCTTGTTTGTCTTGGCTACCAGCAACAGCAGAATGAGAAGATTGCCAAGAGCGGTGCTTTTGATGTGAGTCTGTGGGCCGGCGATGCTCGGTGGCATGCAATCGCAATCAATACGCCGATAGCAAATTCTTCTGCGTTCGACTCTGTTTGGGATCCAGAGCTCTATGATGTCATGATGCCTTTTGCTTATCAGAACAATGGCAAATGGAGAGTGTCTCTGTACACGACTCGCGATGATATAAACTGCGGAGAAATTGCAAAGGCATTCGGCGGCGGTGGCCATGCAAAGGCTGCTGGCTTTGTGTGCGATGAACTGCCATGGAGAGAACGTGAATAGACTCTACTTCATTGGCTCAAGACAGAATATGAAGACCTTTGCTGCAAAAATGTCAGTGGATCCTGCAAGCGTGATCCATGTTAGGTCATTCCTGCATGTTAAGCGAGTCGTGCCTGGGTCAACCGTTTACGTTTGCAACGACTCAATCACATCTGCAAAGGTATATGCGTTCTGTAAGGATCGAGGTAATCTCGATCTTGTGATCTGGAATCCTGTAGATGGGTAAGCATGAATGAGTTCGGTCGAGAGTTTCCTGACGAAGCGAGCATGGCTTCTGTGCATCTATGGTGCTATCGGCATCATATAGCCGATGATCCCGACATGCTGACGAAGCATGAGCATTTCAAGGCAGCTATAGATCTGCTCTTTCCCGAGAAGTTCTCGAACGGAGAGACAGGGTTTGTTTGGTCTGAGTGGGAGGAACGTAGATCTCTTGCTTGGGTTACTCACGAATATCAAACATGGTGGGGATGTGCGGCTTCAGGTAAGTCCACATCTGCCGCAGTCTATGCATTGATGGATTGGATCTCTGCTCCGAATGAAACGACAGTCACAGTTTGTTCTACCAGTCTCGAGGCACTCAGACAGCGTATTTGGCGCGAAATTCTGCGATATCACGGACTTTTGAGGCAACAGGATCCTTCTGTCTTCGGAAATGTACGTCGACAGCCTCCTATGCTTTCTTATGAGCCAGAAGAGCAGGACGGTCAGGCCAGTACGATCAATGCGATGTTCGGTATTGCTATCCCTGAGGGTGATGATGAGAATGCCATGCGTAATGCTTTTGGTAAGCATAATCGCTATAACATTCTTATCCTCGATGAAATGCAGATGATGCATCCTGCAGCTGCAAATGCTTATGACAATATCTCGACTGGCGGTATCGAGAATAAGTTTCTTGGAATGGGCAATCCGTGGTCACGTCTTGATGGTCTTGGAAAGGCATCCGAACCGAAAGATGGCTGGAATTCTATCTCTCCGGAAATGGAGCAGTGGGAAACAAAGAAGGGCGTATGTCTTTATTTCGATGGATTGAAGTCACCTGGTATCAAAGATCCGAAGAAGTATCACTTCCTGCTCTGCCAGAAGGATATCGATAGCATGATGGTTGACCCGGGGCCTGATTCTCCTCGATTCTGGTCGCAAAGAAGGGGATTCTGTCCTCCCGAAGGACTTGTCGAAACGGTTCTATCAGAGAACTTTATATCGAAATTCAACATGAAAGACTCGATAAATTGGCGTGATAGGCCTCGTTATTGTGCCGGGCTGGATCCTTCTTTCAGTGCTGGTGGTGATAAGGCTGTCTATACGCCGGCGAAGGTTGGTCTGGCTACAAACGGGAAGCAGGTAATACAGTTACTTCCTCCTGAGAATATCAATCTTCAGCTTACGCAGGATGGAGAGCCTCTTGTCTATGTCCTTGCTCATAATGTTATCGAAAAGTTGATCCGTGATGGCATAACGCCCTCTGATCTCACTATCGATACGACAGGAGCTCAGAGAGCACTTGCTGATATCATCGATATCGAATGGCAACAGAGGATGAAGGATAACAAAGATCTTGGATCCGGTAGATGTCATCGTCTTTCTTTCGGCGGCAAGGCTTCTGATAAGCCGCTCAATATGCAGGATGATACTCCATGCTGTGAGTTGTATGGCAATAAAGTCACTGAGCTTTGGATGATGATGAGAGAATTCGGATTGAACGATCAGATCAGGGGGTTGTCGGATCAGGCCGCAATTGAGTTCTGTATGAGGACCGTCCTCGGTTCTATCAAGGGTGGGCGTATCGTTGTCGAGCCGAAGTCAGAGATGAAGGTGCGTACTGCAGGACACTCTCCGGATACGGCAGATTCAAACGTCTGTGTCATCGAGCATGTCAGATTTATGATTGGGATCATCCCGGGAGGAGATGCCTTGAAGGATGGATCCGTAGAGCTCATGAGGCTTGTTCATGATCTCGATGTAGAGTCATCAGAAGAGCTTTATCAGGAAGAAGAAACTTTCGGCGAAGCTCTTGACTTGGATTGTTTCTAATGCTAGGTATATCCCTCAACTTGTTGGAATAGTCCCAAAACAAAGGAGAAACGATGAGTGACGAGAAAGCACCTGTAGACGAGAAGACCGAAGAGAAAGCACCTGCAGACGAGGCCCCTGCAGAAAAGGCAGAGAAAACAACTCCCGCATCTGTGGATCCGAAAGAATCCGTAGAAGTTGTTGAGGAAGATATTCCTAAAGAAACTCTCGAAGGTATTGTTGAACAGCTTGCGCTTCGCGTAAAAGCTCTGGAAGACCAGGTTCAGCGTCTTCGTAAAGTTGTTGGAGTTAAAGCTAAGGTTTAATTTTGTTCGGTACGGGGTGGAGCAGTTGGCAGCTCGCTTGATTCATAGTCATGAGGTCGTCGGTTCGAGTCCGACCCCCGTTACCACAAGGAGCGGTGATGGCATCTTTGTTTCTCAAGAAGATCGACGATGATGACAAGGCATGGTTTCAGGATTGGTGTAATAGGCACAATACGAAGATGTCTGCTCAGATACGCAAGATGATTAAGGCTCTCAGGTTGAGAGAAGGAAGGAAGCAGTAGATGCCAGCAAGGAAAGATTTTCTCCGGTGTAAGTCCTGTGGTCGTCAGCAACCAGCAGATGATCCTGATAACGGCTTTAAGGTTGTCATCACGACAACTGGCAGTCATAAGATTTCATGTCCGTGTGGGATTATGACAAAGCTCTGCCCGACAAAGCAGCATCTTCAGTCTGTCTGGAATTCGGCTCCGGGGAAACCTGTTCCTTTGCCTAAAGTAGAGGTTAAGCATCCAAAGACTCATCACATCAATCCTGATGATATTCCGGATGCCTTTTGATGAAGAAGCTTCATGATCCTCTTCATGATGTTCCGGGCGGATGGTTCTATTGCGTTCCGGAAACAGGAGAGCGTATCAAGGGTAATACGCTCAACGACCTTGAGGAAAAGGTTAGGTTTCATCTCGATATTAACGAACTTGACGTTCCTGATGATCTTCGTGATATCATAGAAAACGAGATTTGCCTACGTCTACCAAAAGCCTTTGTGAAGGGATCATCATGAGTACAGAATCAGCCGCACGAACCAACAAAGATGAAGAAGTCCAAACAGTAACAGAATCAGGATCCGTTGCGAAGAAGAGGATCGCAACAGCAAAAGCAGCTCATTCTCTGGCTAAGAAGCTGAAGAAGAATGACGTTTCCAATGCGCTCGCTAGGGCGCGATTAAACACTATCTATGATGGCAACCCTCCTTTCTCTACGGCTGAATTAAAACGTAGAGGCCTCGGGTGGATGATGAATGTTGATTGGGGTGAATTCAGGTCTACAATCAACAGGAACACAACATCTATCTGGAATATGTTCAACTCAACCGAACATCTAATTTCATGCAGTACCATGTTCAAGAATCCTCAGGAGCCTGGCGTTGACTATGGAACGATTGTCGCAAATGAGTTCTCTGAGATCGTTCGTTCTTGGGATAACTATAATTTTGTATCAATGTCCATGTTTCATAGCTTGGTTAAGATTGGTATAGGGCTTCTTATGTGGCCTGATACAACTGATTGGCGACCAAGAACTGTAATTGATGGCTGTTTCTTTGTGCCATCTAAAACCAAGTCTTCCCCGGGATCCATCTTCACGGCTGTCGTGTATGATGAAATGTATCCAAGTGAAGCTTTCTCAATCATTGCAGGTGGAGATTCCTCTAAAGATCTTGGCTGGAATCTAACTGCCCTGAAGAAGAGACTTGTTGCTCAGTATCTTGATGGAAAAGTTTATGGCGAAGGTGATGATCCAAACTCTGATTGGGAAAGCTATCAGTCTCAGATCGCAACAAAGGTTGATCCCATGGACGAAGAGGATCTTGAACCATTGCGTATCGTTCATCTCTATTCTGTAGAGCTTGAAGGGCCAGATAATCAAAAGCCAGGCGTTACTCATCAGATCATTGTTGAAGCGGACGATGAAGATGAAGATTTCATCTTCGAGAAAGAGAATCGCTTCAAATCTATGTCTGAAGTTATTCATGTCATGCTCTATACGATTGGCAACGGGAAGATGCAGTCTGTAAGGGGGCTTGGTCGCGAGATCTATTATGCATCCCATGCATCGAATAGAATGCTTAACAACATCATCAATGGCGTGACAATCTCTTCCGGAGTGATGTTGAAGCCGAATGGTGAGGTTAGCAGAGAGTCTACAAGGCTTGTTCGTCATGGCGTTGTTACTGTGCTCCCTCAGAATGCTGATATCATTCAGCAGCAGTTCCATCCGAATATCAAGGCTTCTGCTGAAGTTCGGAACCTGATTAACAGCGTGGTTGCCAATTCCAAGGCTGGATACAAGGAGCAGGAGGATGGCGGTCAGGCCGGGCGAACGGCAAGAGAGGCGGAGATTATCGCTCAGGAGAGTGCTTCCCTTGAGCAAGATCATGCTGAATGGCTTTATTCTCAGTATCGTTCGCTTATGCAGGAGATGTTCCGCAGACTCATGAATCCTGATTATCCGAAAGAAGCCGAAGGATATGAAGATCATAAAGAGTTTGTGGATAATCTGAAGGCAAGAGGTGTTCCAGATGCCCTTCTGGATCCTGATCAGTGGCGAATAAAGGTGCCGAAGGCTGTTGGTCTTGGTAATCGCTCGATGGCAATGGGGCTCACGAATCAAGCCGTAAAGATGAAGGGTTCTTTGGATGAGGATGGTCGGCGTGAAGTGGATCGCATGTGGTTTGGCGTTCGTTTCGGGTGGGATCAGGTAGACAAATTCGTTCCTCTTCGTCCTCGGGATGAGATCTTTACTGTTGGTCATGCTATGGCAGAAGGCGAAAACATCGATATGCAGCAGGGATTTCAGCGTCAGGTTGCTGTTGATGATCCTCATATGATCCATTACACAATGCATATGAAGTCTGCTGCTACAGATCTTCAGCTGGCTATGTCCGGGCAGAAGGATCCTGCCGTTGTTATGCAGAGTATCAATTCTCATGTGCCTCATATTGGAGCTCATGTGGCTCAGATGTCTCTTGATGAAACCAGAACGCAACAGGTAAAAGATGCAACACAGGCTCTTCGTAAGCTTATTGCAGCATCTAAAGAGCTTGAGCAGATGGTTAAACAGCAGCAGGCACAACAGCAGAAAGAGCAGGAAGAGATTCAGCGTCAGCTTCAGGAGAATCAACAGAAGGATGTTGATATTGCTCTTGGTCAGTACAAGATTGACAGGGAGATGGAACTTCGCGCAATCGATACGGAGAACCAGAATGCCAATCGCAATGCCAAGACTATCGCTAAGATCGAGGGCGACTTTAGGGAGCTTGAGGCGAAGCTTAATATAATGCTTGCTGAATCATCAGCAAAACGACAGACACAGGAGGTTTCAAGTGGCGAGTCCAGCTAGAGCAAGACGATTAGATCTAATTGACTGGATCCAGAATCGCAAAGCGGTTGAGGAGTATCTGGAATGGAGAGATCATCCATGCACAAGGCTCATCATCGATGGACTATCTGCAATGAATCGAGCAAGACGAATGTCTCATTCTGCCGTTGCCGATATGATTGATCCTCTCGCTCTTGCTGAAGAGAATGGATCCCGGGCCGGTAAGGATGAGCTTCTCGATCTTATGTTGAATCTTGATGAATTCCACGTCGACGAAGAATCGCCAGAAGCAGGGAAAAGTCGTATTGTTGAATTCATGAAGGCTGAGAACTATTCGGAAGAACAAATAAAAGAAGCTCTTGAAATGGAGCTGCAAGCAGGGGAGATGTAGAAATGGCTGAAGAACAGAACCTTGAGTTTCCATCGGCAGGTGAAGAAGATGGCGGTATTGAATCTTTGATCAATGATGTATTGCCTGATGAAGCAGTAGAACCAACTCCTGCTGAAGAAGAGGTAGAGACTCTTGGCAAAGAAGATGCTGCTCCTTCCAAGAATAAGTCTGGTGATGTAGAGATTCCAGATGATCTCGTAGCTCCTAATGAGGTTGATCCTCCGGATGCAGAAGATGAAGAAGAGGAAGTCATCGAGGAGCCTGAGGGTCTTGATAAGGCCTCTCCAAAGACTCAGGAAGCTTTTGCGTCGATGCGAACGACCATTAAATCCCTAAAGGCAGAACTGGCAGCAGCAAAGAGTCAGGGCGGCGATGAGGCCCTTCAGGAGCGTGTAAAGGAGCTTGAAGGTCAGATTGAGCAGGTAAACTTTGCAAAGTCTCCTCGTTTCGCCCGGGAATACGCACAGCCGATTCAGGCTGTTCGTGAGCAACTTCTTCAGGTTGGCAAGGATTATGGTCTTGAGGAAGGGATAATTGCTCAGGCTGCTCGATTGGGCAGGGCTGAACGTAACGCTCTTCTCTCTCAGGAGATATCTGATCAGAACGGAATGTCAGAGCTTGTTCCTTTGTTTGGTCGTTACTTCGAGGCTGTTCAGAATGCACAGAATGCAGTCAAAGAGTTCGAGCAGAATCGTGAACAGTATGCACAGCAGCATGAGCAGGAGATTGCTACAGCCCGAACAGAAGCTCTGTCTGCCGCCGAAAAAGACCTGTTTGAATCAGGCTTTACGCTTCTTCAGGAGTCAACAAAGAATCCTAATTGGTTGCCTGGTCTTAGGTCTGCAGCCGAGAGCATCCTCAATGGTGATGTAGAACCGGGAGAGTTTGCAAAGGCCGCTTTAGCTGGTGTTGTAGCTCGTCCTCAGATCATTGCCAGCGCAAAGCAAATTGCTAATCTGAAGGCCGAGTTGGAGAGCACAAAGAAGCAGCTTTCAAAGTACGTGAAGCTTTCTCCTAAGGCTGGTGGATTCGAGGCTCCTGCTCCTAAAAAGACAGATGCTCCAGCATCAATTGAAGACCTTGTTGCTGATATTGCATAAAAAGCTATTGACAACATCAGGGATTTATTTGAGATAATAGTTGCGTGGTGAGAGTTCCGTTCCCACACGGACCCCACGGAGAGGCTCTCCTAGGAAAGTAGTTCCTGTCAACTTCCGCAGGAAGGTGATCAGATCAACCTCAATTGATCTAAATCATGTTCTAACGGAGAAATGACAAATGGCAGCAATTACAGAGATGCCCCTTGCCGACAGAAACCAAGCGTTCCTTGACGCTGAAGCTAAGATAGATGACGCAATCCAGATTCGCCAGACTCGTAAAAAGAGCATGTGGCGGTCGATGATTGCTCGCGGAACCTACGTCCTTGGCGAAGGTCTTGAGAAGAAAGCATACCGCTTCTTCCCGGGATTGAGCCAGCAGCGTGGACTCCATTTGTGGCACCCGGTTCAGATTTCACGCAAGCCTTCGGCTGGTGATTCTGGCTTCGATGCTACAAAATATAATCCTCATACCGTGAATTACGGATTTGATTCGTTCACCTACGGTGGGATGGGGATCGAGTACAAAACGCCTCATATCTCAATTCGCGACCTCCGCTTCATGTGGCAGGTTAAGCAGCAGCTCATGGCTGTTTACTCCTATCTTGGTGACTTCACCAACGATATGTGGGAGAACTACAACCGAGAACAGTATGCTGCTCGTTGTAACAGTGCTGGCAACTGCTATGCTATTGTTGATGGTATCGCAACTGGCCAGTCTTTTACTTATGATCCCGAGTCTGTTGACACAGATGGCGACAATATCCTGACAGTGGCCGGCGATGGCGCCGTTCCTGATATTGGCATTCTGGATTGGGAACCGCTGAAATACTTCTCCCGTTACATGGAGATGCAGTGTCCGACAGCCGCTGTTGGAAACCTTGACGGTCGTCCTTCCTATGGTTGGATTGGTGATCTTCAGGATTTTGATACGATGATCCAGAAGGATCCGGAGCTTCGTGAAGATTGGCGTTATGCTAGGGCTCAGGCTTTGATCGATAACTATGGTCATACAACTACATACAAGGGCTTCTCCTTGATGCATGATATGTTGACTCCTCGTTTCGCGATCAAGAAGAAGAGCTCTAATAGCATAATTTTGAAACGTGTTGATCCGATGGTTGCTACGAGTGCAACTCTTATCGGTCAGCGTACTGATGTAAATCCGGATTACCTGAATGCTGAGTTCGGATGCTTCTTCATCTTCCTGAAGGACGTATTCTCAGTTGAGGTTCCTCCTTCCGGTCCTGCTAATCCTGGCGGCAAGACCAGCTTTGGTGCTGCTCCGGGTCTGAATGGCGAATGGAAATGGTTGAACTACCAGACCGATGACAATCCTCTCATGGAGAAGGGTTATTGGTTCATGCGCGCTGAAGCGTTTGCGAAGCCGGGTGAATTCCGTGAAGAGCCTGTCATGGTTCTTTATCGCCGCTTCGTGCATAACGATGCGCAGGACACCGAGATCGGTGGATCTGAAGCTCAGAGCGAACAGGATATCATCGTCGACGTTGCTTCTGGTGATGTTGATTCGACCAATTACACCATCGAGGTTACTCTTGCTGGTTACTTGACAGCAGAAGCAGATCAGTCGATCTCGCTTGTTGCTGATGATGCCTCTACTATTGCTGGTATTATTGCCGATAGCTCGAATGCTCCGGTCTATACGCTGGCATTGGATAGTGCTCCTACCTACAGTGATTACACTGCTTCTGGTGGAGCCAAGGTTGTTGTAGCGTAAATTGATTACGGGTTGGGGCCTTCGGGCCCCATTCCCAAACCCCTGAAAGAGGACTGAAAAATGGTAGACACACTCATAGAAACAATCGCCGCAACGAAGGATATCGGCGAGGTTCAGATTGGTAAAGTCGTAGCACAGCTCGACGATTGCATGTCTTTGTATCGCATCGAAGTTGATATTAAGGCTCTGATGGATCAGGAGGGCGTTGCAGCCCTTGCCGCAGGTACTTATTACATCAAAACGCCTAAGGGTGTTGATGATGCTGATGAGCATACCTGGGATAACTTTGCGATTCCTGACAACTTCATCTATCACGAAATCATCGTTGATACGCATGAAGCTAAGGCTGGTTCAGGAACTATCACTCCTAAGCTTGGATCTACGTCTCTGACTGCGATCAATGCTCTTGGTGTGACTGATGATTCGGCCAAGAAAGGCACAGCAAAGCTGGCTGCAGACGATACGATTTCTATCGTTATCGCGAGCAATACCGTGACTGCTGGTGCATTTACGATCTTTATTCGAGGTTATCGCGGCAACTAAGATAACCCCGACCTGATCGTGTAACCCCGAAAGGGCCGGGATGGTGAATCTGTCTCGGCCCTTTTTACTAAGATCAAAAGGAGAAATATGAAGAAATTCCTGAGATTCATCACAGTGCTTGCTGTGATTGGTATTGCTGTCCCGGCTTTTGCCGAGACTGATTACGTTGCTGGTAAGTGGATCGAGATGATCAAAGAGGGTGATACTGGCTCATACAAGGGCAAGGATGGCCTTCTGCGAAATCCTAAGGTCAGCGGAACAATGTCTATTGATACCATTGCTGAGAGGACTTCTGGCTCTGGTGTGACTGTCGATGGCGTTGTTATCAAAGATGGTGGAGTTAGCGGTTCTGGAACTACATCCACAACCAATGCTGAACATGATGTCATCTCTGAGAAGACTGCTGGTGTTGGTGTTACGGTTGATGGTGTCCTTAACAAGGATGGCGGTGTCAGTGGCTCTGGTACAGCTTCATTCACAAATGCAGCCCATGATGTTATTGCTGAAAAGACAGCAGGGACAGGCGTTACAGTGGATGGTGTGTTGCTCAAAGATGGTGGCGTTCATTCGACATCTGCTCCGACTACTGCGAATGGCGTAGGGGCCGTTGTAGCTGGTGTAGGAAGCGTGATCGAGCAGGGTGATGGCCTTAGTCATCGGACTATTATTACCGTCACGAATGTCACTCTTGCTGTTGCTGATGGAGGGTTCGAGGATTCTGCAAAGATATACGACTTCCCTGAAGGCCGTATTCTTGTAGAAGGCGTGACATGCGACCTTGTGTCCACGCTCACTACGACCAACTTCAATGCCTCTACCGCAGACTTGTTCAATATGGCTGTTGGTACTGCTGCTAATAGCGCAGGAGATGGAACGATCAACAGCGTTGATCTGATTCCAAATGTTAGCATTGATACTGATAGCGGTACTACTCTGACAAATGCTGTTCAGAGTGCTCTTGCTGTATCGGCTCAGTTTGATGGCACCACGACTGCCAAGGATGCATACATCAACATGGGTGTTCCTGCTGCCAATGATAACGGCGCAAACACAAATGTTGTGACAGGCACGATTACGTTTACCTGGAAAAACCTTGGTGATTACTAAGTATTGAGGAGGCCCCTCTTCGGAGGGGCTTTTCCGCAATGAGTAGAGATCTTTTAACCGAAACGATTGAGGCAACCAAGGACACAAGTATTGTCCAAGTGGAAGGAACTTCATCTATGAGCTATCCCCCGAGTTATTCTTCAGGAAGTTGTCCGGAGGCTGCCGGCGACATCACAATCAATCAGTCAATAATCGATCTTGGTGTTGATTCTGCTTCGATCAAAGAGGAATCGTTTACAGGAGAGACAGGATTAACGCTAACGCTATCTGAAACGCCAATTGCTGCATATGATGTAGAAGTCTTTGTGAACGGCGTTAAGCAGGCTGAGACGACCGATTTCAGCGTTTCCGGAAAGGTCGTGACTCTGGTAACTGCCCTAATTGCTGCTGATGTGACTGTGGTTCGATATGCATACGAGGTGACATCATGAAGAAACTGATGCCTTTTGTGATTTTGGTATTGTGCTCTATCAGTGTGCATGCTCGTCAGGATGTTCCCGATCGACAGATCTATGTAGTATCGAATGCGAATTGGGAGGTTCTCTCTACCGAAGATCATCTGGATGAAGTGATCGAGACTCTTGATGGTCAGATTGAAGCCAATCGTACTACCGATGTTGATCAGGCTTCCAGCATTGCTGTTAATGTGTCGAACATTGCTGTTAATGCATCGAACATAGCTGCTAATGCTGGAAGCATATCGAACAATGCAGCAAACCTAAGTTCTGTGTCGAACACTGCTTCTAACGCTCAAACCACGAATGTTCTTCAGCAGTCAGAGATAGATTCAATAACAAATAATGCAGCAAGAACAGAAACCGCCTGGGGGATGGAAAGAACAAACTTTATTCAGACTGGATCTGCTTCTACTTGGTATAATCTCACGTCTTTTGATGACTATACGTTAGACACATCTCCTTCTGCTATGGATACCAGCACAGGTAAGTTTACTCCTCCGTGGAATGGTAAATATCTGCTTAGTGGTGCTGCTACGATTTACTCTGATCAGGTTTCTACAGAATCATGGGTTGTGAGGTTTGAGACTGATTCGCTTTCTGCATCTGCGTCTCGACTAGAGATTATGCATATTTATATGGGAACAGGATCTGGCAATCAAGGGGCAGAAGGATCTCATATTCTTGATCTTACAACAAACAATTGGGTCTGGATAAACTATTGGTGTGATTCGCCAATTGCAACTACCAATTACATTGAGCATGTTAAGTTTAGAGCCTTATATATTGGAGAATAAAATGAATGTTTATCGTATGATCTGCGTCTTGCTTATTGTTGTGTTAAACTGCGAAGCTTCTTTTGTTGATAGAATCAATGCATATCTCGCCCAAAACGGATATGAGTATAAAGAGATTGATTACCTTGGGGCCAAGAAGGGAGCTTGTATTTCTATCTCAGATGATGGATCTGGTTCTTTTATAGAGCTATGGGATGTAGATGGTGTTGCAAGGCCTGAAGAATCAGATCTGCCTACAGAAGAGAATGCGGCAGCTATCCTAGAAGCTCACCGCCAGGCATCAAAGACCGTGCTTCATAAAGCTGCCGACAACGCACTGATTCGTGTTTTGATTCGTGGTGGCTTCCTTCCAGAAGGAACTACCGAAGTTCCTGACGGAACTGAAGCTTCTGTAACGGCTCAACTCCTTCAGGCTGAAGTTTTGGATCCTACGAATTCTGTCATTCAGGAATTGAGTACGAAGCTCGATCGAATCAAGACCATCATCAAGGAAGAGAATGGTTCTCCGGATGATGCTATTGTCCACGAATAGGAGCAATTCATGCCTCAGACGCTCAGGAGACGCATAGATGCTGCTGAAAGGACAGTCCTCGACTTCCATTACAAGAAGGACTTTGAAGAGCGTATATCGTCGCTGGAGGCTTTTCAGACATTGACCGAGGCGACTATTGCCGTGATTCAAGGGAACGTGGCAAGCAATCTTGCTCGTATTGTTACATTAGAGGGATTGACGGTAGAGACTTTTGCATTCACTGTGACTGCGGGAATAGAGTCAGATCCGATTGTTCTTGCTCATGATTATTATGGAAATAGAGAGCCGATCGTGACTCTGAATGGTGTTCTTCAGAGAAAGACGACTGACTACACGTTAGTTGATTCGAGGACGATTCAGTTTACAGAGGTTCTGGTTGCTGGCGATGTTGTAATAGTGGTTCTAACATATTAGGAGGAATAGATGAAGAAGCTTGGTTTGATTGTTGGTCTTTGCGGCATGATTGCTGCTGTTGTAATTGCGGCTCCCTACGGAACCCAGGTTGGAACGAACAGCGTAACTGTGATGCCTCCCCGGGCTCGCAAGGGTATTGCCTGGACGAATCCTTCCACGAATCAGGTTGGAACGCTTGTTCAGTACGGAAATATTGTTTATCTGGTGACAGAGACTTCAACCTTCACTGATGGATCCTATGCTCCTAATCATATCGAAGGCGTTGTCAGCAACCTTCTTGCTATTCCGAGTGGACTAAGAGAAGGATTTGCGATCGTGAATGCTTCTACAAACGATGTCTGGCTCAGTGTTGGTTCTGATGCTGAGGTGAATAAAGGCGTTCTTCTTCGTGGTATTGGTGGATCTTGGACTGTTCTGAATGTTCAGGAACGAATCAATGCTATAGCAGGAAGCGAGTCCAACCTCGTAACCGGAGTGGAGTGGTAAGATGAAGAAATGGATATTCATATTCTTAGCTGTTCCTGCCCTTGCATTTGGACAGGTTGTTAATCCATGGGATCTTGATGCTGCTGATATATCTGTTAATGGCACTCAGTATAGCTCATTGAGTGAGGCTATTGATGCTCTTATTGCTGGCCTTGGTGGTGTCACAAATCCTGTGGAAGTGATTGCTGTTTCAACAAACGATACAGCCACACTTCATCTGAGGATGCAGGAGACTGGCGAGGAGTTTGAGCTGATCCTGAATGACAAAGCGGCTGGATGGGCTGGTGGCGCGCAGATCAATATGACTGATACCGGAGGCGTTAAAAGGGCCACAATGAAACTTGGAGATGATGGTGTTGTTACTTTTTACCAGAGTCCAACGGTAGATGACACAGCAGCTCTTGGAACAGAGATTCCTAATCTTGCTCAAGTCCAGGCTTTGATATCAAGCTCTCCTGGCTCCAGTGGCGGATCAACGGCTAAGAGTATCTATGTCGATAATAAATATCTGAACGAAACCTATAAACCCTTCCGCATCCCATTACAGGATGGTGGAGGCGACACCGATTATTATTACCAGTGGGATTGGGAAGAAGCTCGACGGTTGTCTCCTGAAAAGTACAGCATAGCCTCAGCCGGAACGCTTAATCCAGTTGTATCAGCATCTCCGCCTTTCTTGGAAGACGTTGGTGTAACAGCAACAAACGTACAGTTGGTGGTGGCTCAGAAGATTCAAGATACTTGGTATCCGCTTGGCTCAAGTGCCGTAGTGAACATCTCAGGCTATACAATTGACAACTACTGGACAAACAGCCGTGTCTATGCAACGGGCTCTGTGGCAGTTGTTGAAGGTGAAATTAGGCTTGCACCCTATTGGGAAGTGGTTAGTGGCGCAACCAATGGTCAGCCCTACTCATCGGGCTTTGAACTTGAACCTGGGAGCGTTGAGTAATGCGACAAGCGATCATAGCGTTATGGCTGATGGCGGCGGCGGCGTGGGGGCAGTCGCTTGTGTTTGATGGGAGTGCTGATCTCTTACAAGCAAACTCAATCACAGACGATTCATTTTCAGACGAGTTGACTATCGCTGCTTGGATAAAGCCGGATACATTAGGTGATTTTGAAGGAATTGTTGGTATTGCATACGGCGCACCTTTCCATTGGATATTCAGACTAATGGCATCCGGTGATCTTGCGTTTAGAGCATGGGCTGGCACAGCGCAAACAATAACTTCATCTTCCTCTGTTTTGTCTGTTGGCGAATGGCAGCATGTTGCAGTAACAGTAGATATTTCTGGTGGGTCTGTGACGCTATACCATAATGGAGATGAGGCCGGGTCAGCGGTTCCTGTATTTACAAGCCTTGATGCAGGTGCATCACAAATCCTACGCGTCGGCGCATACAATGATGGATCATTCGACTATTTTTTCGACGGCTCCATAGCCGACCCTGTGCGAATCTACTCCTACGCTCTGACCGCGAACGAGGTTGCCGCGCTGTACCAGAAGGACGCTGAGAGGCTGAACTTTCTCGGCAGTCGTGACCTTTCTTCCGCGTTGGATTTGAGCGGAAATGATTTCACCGCAGAAGGCAACGCTGACATGATCGCCCTTGATGATCGTTGGTATTGTGATTTAGGGACTGACGACCGTCGCATGAATCTCAGCACAAACCTGTACGGTAGCATGGCCGATGGCGACCCGGATCATGGAACTGTCATCTTTCGGGCGCGCCGCCTTGCAAATTCGCTGACTCATTATGTGTTTTGTCGTGGAGGATATAGCGGCGGTGCGAAATCCTCTTATGGTGTCTATGTCAATGGCTCTCAGTCTGTAATATTGATGGTAGAGTCAACACAGATATTCGCAACCACAGGAGTTAATCGCTTTCTTGATATAGATGGATGGGTTGAATGGGCAATCACATGGGATGGAGAAGGTTCAACCGCGAAGTTTTGGAAAGATGGCGTGCAGGAAACTGGAGTATCCTCTGATGTCTATGACGAAGATAGCAACCTGTATAGCTTTGATGCTACCGATCTGGAGCCGACCATAGGCTGTCGCAACACAGGCGGCTCATACGATACCTATGCTGACAATTTCGAGATAGACTTTATTAAGATTTTTGACTCCGCAATGAGTAGCAATGATATATTTACCCACGCCACAAGCGGGACGATGCCAACAAATACGCTGGTTTACTACACCGACTTCACCCCCGCCCTATCCGCAGGGATGAAGGTGCGGCCAGAGGAGCCGAACGCGATGGTTGCGGATACGACGCAGGTGCTGGACCTTAGCGGGAATGGGAATGATCTCGCAAAGAATGCAGGAACAGATGGCATTGCTTTGGACGCAACTGGTGAATGGGTTTTAGACACAGGGACAGCCACCGCGTACACTAGAGCGAGCGGCAGTGTGACGGGACTCAATTTTACCAACATGACGGCCTCTGTCTGGTTCAAGAGAGACAACATTGCCGCTGTGAATCGTGGCCTGTTTGGTAGAGATGCCGGATCGGCAAGCCATTTTTCACTATGGATAACGGGAACGCACAAGGTTTCATTTAATATCCCATACGTGCTGGGAAACGTGGTGATTAGCGATACGTCAGTCAATGACACAGATTGGCACTGCGTTGTTTATTCGCGATCGAACAATGTTCACGAGTTATGGCTGGATGGAGTGCTGGAGGATATTACAACGAACGCTGCGAACCCAACCATGTCAGGCACACTTAACTTGGGGTATGGAACCGGATTTTCGTTCTTAGATGGATACATTTCACAAGCCAGAATCTATAACCCGCCGCTTTCTACATCCGAATCCGCCGCTCTTTATGGCGCGGGTAGGTTTGCACCAAAGGATGCAGCCCCTGTTGAGAAGTTAAAGTTCTTCACGGACTTCACCCCACCCTACGACCAAGCCCTCACCGAGATACCAATGCGGCCATCGCCACTTCTACCGATTAACGCGGCGATTCCTGATGTGTGGGACAGTAGCGGCGAAGGGAACAAATGGAGTTTAACCCCCGACAGAGCCACAGGCCCGACATATCACAATGCAATCACAGATACAAACGAAGTCACACGTTACGGTGTTTATGCGTTCGACAATTCTGATGATGCTATACTGGAGAACGGCATCACAACACCAGAAGATTTTACGGTTT
>Ga0196901_1000409_pt1 | contig 22561 bp, 12 predicted proteins | sample CB_VirMetaG_FD_169099 | JGI IMG/M metagenome (GOLD analysis project Ga0196901, IMG submission 169099) | Freshwater to marine saline gradient viral communities from Chesapeake Bay - CB_1504_1 Viral MetaG (v3) (version 3) | ecosystem: Environmental > Aquatic > Marine > Coastal | place: USA... | reverse complement strand
ATCTGAAGAAGAATCCAGTCTTGTGGTAACTAATCTAAAGTCGGTTACTGTTTGCTGTGCGCTCAGATTTAATACTGAATTTACTCCAGGTACGACTGTACCCTGTTCAATGACAATGTTGTCAGTTCCAACACTTACTACCCTTGCTAAAACTTCATCCGAACTTGTAGAAGCATTGTCAGTAAATCTAACAAGATTACCAAGTTTAAATACTCCTGGGAAAATTGGATTACTGCTTCTTACCGTACTAATGCTTCCTGCACCTGAAGTTGGAGTGATAGTTGCAATGCCAATAGCAACTGCTGGTGTTTGAATTACATCAGCAGCAAAAGTATTAATACCAGTTACTCTATCATTAGTTCCATAAACAGATTTTACATCTGCTAAAGTATGTGCTGTTACAGCGATTGCAATTCTGCCATTAGCAATGCCATCAAAAATTAATGGTTCGTTTGTGATAAATTCACCTTCAACTTCATATACTGTTGCAGCAGTTCCAGTTACAACGGCATCTTTTAGGAATCCTGAAGCACCACTTCTTGAACCTTGTACAAAGGTTGGAACTGAAAGACTAACTGCCTGGTTGAGAGAAAGATCAACAGTTGTTTGAACATCATACAGAGAAAGATCCCACTGATTAAGGCTGCTATTATTAGCATCATATGATCCAGATTCTAATCTATAATCATATACTCTTGCCACACCAATTTCTTTTCCAGGTGCTGACGTATCAGTTGTGACACCAACTCTTTGGTCTCTTAAACTGAGAACATATGTGTTTCCAATGCCAACATCGGGCGCTCTAAAAGTTCTATTAACTCTTAATGTTGGTCCAGTGTTATAAATTATAGATTGATCTGTAATAGTTTTTGTGGTTCTTGGTTTTGGGACATCAATAAAAGTTCCACTTGAAATATCAATATCATAACCACGAATAAATGCTCTACCAGGAGAAAACTTGTAAACCATCAAGTTTTCTGTTGGGACTTGGCCACCATAGGTCAATTGTCCCGAATTAAATATTCCTCTATTTCCTTTTCCGTTATTAAGAGACTCATGAACGGATAAGTCAAAGGCTTTTACATAATAGTCACCAGATTCTGCATAAGTTCTTCTGGCAAGAACATCCGTCCAATCTTTATATCCTACACCTCCACCCAAGTCTCCCCTGTTGGTTTGAGACTTAATATTTCCATTGTCAACGACTGCTAATTCTACAAACTGATCATCGTTATAATCAGTTAATGGTTTTTTGTAAAGACTTACCGAAATTTTAAGTCTATCCGCACCAGGAGCGGAGTAGTTATTATATCCTTGAGAATTGTCGTTTAGAGTTTCGTCTGCGTCTGCATTGACAATTTCCTCAGTAACTTGAAGTCCAACTCTATAATTTGGGTTTGCTCCATATTGATCAAGGATTAATGTTTCTGTTTGAACATTGACAAAATGTCCACGAACAAAATATACACCTTCTTGAATTTGGAAAGCAGATCCAGTTGCAGCAGCTTGATTAGCAATAGTAGTTGCAAAGGGTGATCCTGCAGCAATTGTCGAATTGCCAAGAAGACCAGAAGCAATAGTCTGATTACAAGTTAAGTTTTCCCCATCAGAGAAAGTTTGAGTGGAATTATTTGTTGTACTTGAATTGAGGTAACTGATATAGAGAGTTAGATTTCCTCTTTCAGAATCTTCTGGAAGGAGAATTTTATCAACAACAGCACTTACACCAGATGTCTCGCCAGTAATTTTTGTTCCAACTAACTGCTCAGCATATGCAGCAACAGGAACTCCAAGATAATTATTTTGAAGTTGAATGCAATAATATAGTTGAGTATATCCAGTATTTCCGGGAATTACTTTTGCACCTTCTTTAAAAAAGTGTTGGCCAAACCTCTCAATCTGATTCTGAAGAATCGATTGTAAAGTAGTTAACTCTCTTGCCTGAACAGGATACCCTGGTTTGAATAAGACTCTATGAAAGTCTTTAGCAGGATCAAAGTCGTCAAAATATGGAGCTACATTGAGATTTGTTTGCTGAGACATAATTCGTTAGAACTGCAAAATGATTTTGATATCTTCTTTTTGGTTTGATGATCTGGTAATTGAAGGTCTGTTATCAACGTAAATAATGTTTCCTGCGTGTTTTTTAACTTCAGGACCTGCAACTCCACTTGTAAATGACTGACCAAGATAATATGTCCTATTATTTATTACGGTTGTTATACCTGTAAAGGAAGTGTCAATCGCAAGATTTGATCCACTTGAAGGGACAATAGTCAAACTTCCACCTGCAGCTGGAGAAGCAGTAAATTCTTGCAGTTCAAATCCATATGTTGGGTTTGTCAGTGCGGTTCCAACAGTATTAAATCCAGCAAGTGATCTGTCTTGCCAATACTTAAGAACTCCTGTTGTTGCATCATAGTTGACAACTCTACCAACAGCAGTTGTTCCTGTTGCAACGGTTTGAGTAAAATATGAGTCCGCAGTAAATGATGCGGAACTATATCCAGTTCCAGTCAATTTGAGGGCATTAAGAGCACTTGCTTTATCTGAAGTAAGTACGTTTCCAGCAGAAACTTCTGGATTCTCAACAATGCCTACTCTTGCAATTTGATTTCCTGTAACAAAATCTGGATTTTCATTATCATTTTCAATTCTGGAATATAAAAGGACATTATATGCACCAAGTTCTCTATAGATGTCCTTACCATGACCTCCTTGTGGAGACATGATTACATCAAATCTTGGGATTGTAGTTCCTGTTGGAACTCCACCTGCAGACAAATCTAAACTTCCATATGTATATCCAGATCCTTGATTTGATACGGTTACGCTGCTGACCTTCGAATCTGCCCCAACTGTAAGTGTACATTCTGCATTAGATCCATCACCTTTAATTGGAACCCTTGTATATGTTTGGTTTGCAGTTCCAAGACCTACACCAGCATTTGTAACTGTAACGATCTTAATGGAACCGTCAACAGCATTATCTCTTACGGCAGCATTATCTGTAGATGTTGACCAATCGGATGGAACTGGCATAAAGTCTGTAGACTCAAACTTTACAACTTCATTTGGTTTGATTGTATAGAGATATTTCCAAATATACCCATCACCACTGCTTCCAGCAGATCTTGGTTCTAAATCCGTAAATGTTGGTTCATCCAAAGAAGGTTTTCCATTTGGATTTTGAGGATCCGTTCCATTCTGAAGGCAAATATAAACTCTAAAATCAGCATTCATTACATAATAAAATGCTGAATACAAGTTAGTGGCACCAGAAACGGCTGCAGTATTGGTGACACTATAATCATGACGATACATGTCATAGGTAGTACCAGAGGTCCAAGTTCTTTTTGGAATAACTTGCCTAACATCAGAAGAATTAATTTTTTTCAATGCAATCATCGTATCCCAATAATCATTCTCTTCAGAGAAATTATCTTTTGGTGCTGGTGGACTTGAATCCCAATCACTTTGGTAATCAGTGGGATTTGGTAGACCAATGAAAGAATAATAAGAATTTGAACTGGAGGTGATTCCAGCTACAAAATTCTTAGCATTCAAAATTCTAATTTGGTCAGTTATGATTGCAGCCATTTTATGCCAACTTAATGGAGTTTTTTTTATTTATTATGTATTAAACGATGTAGTTTTTAGATTTAAGATTTACCGATCTTTCAACTCTCATTGAAGTAGTAATACCAAGGATACCGTTGGAGGTATATGCAGTATATGAGTTCAAACCTGCTCTGGATGCCATTACAAGTTTACCCCAACTATACTCACCATAACCAGCAGATGTGGTTGTTGAAATTGATCCATAGGTTCCAAATGCAAACGAGTCATCAACGTTAACAAATACTCTCTTGAACACGGAAGTTCCAATTCCAATAATATTTCTTTCAACGTTTTCAACACTTTGAACAACATATATGTTATCAATAAATGATTTGCCTACACCAGCAATAGAACTATCGGAAGGATCAAGAGAAGTGATTGATGTTGTTGCCTCACCAACGTTTGAATTTGAAACAATAAAGTAATCATTTGCTTGTAAAGCACTTAATGTTACGGCAACTCCTATTAAAGAAGTATTTCTCAGAGTAGAATCATATGGAATATGAAGATCGAAGACAAATTGTGTGGTAACTCCACTAACAGTTGTTGTTCCAAATCCAACAATTACACCAGAATCTCCAAGATAGTTTGTAATGAGGTTTTCTTCCTCATCATAATCTGGCGGAGATATCAAAACAACAGGTGGTTTGTCAGTAGTGTAACCAGTTCCAACATTGGTAAGAGTCAGAGCAGAAATTGTTCCGCCCGCACTGATTACAGCATTTGCAGTGGCTGTTGTAAATCCTAATGTAACATCTTGCTGAGCAGTTCCACCAATACTTACAGTAGCGGTAGAATATCCAACACCACCTTCAGAAATAACAAGAGAGGAAACGGTTCCTGCAGTACTTACGATTGCAGTTGCTGCAGCAGAAACTTTAGTGACTTGTGATGCAAATTTAACTTTCTCTTGGAATGTCAAGGAAGTGTCATTTTCATTTTGACCATTAAATAGAGGTCTTGCTCTATCAACATAGATCATTGTAGATCCAATACCAACAGACTTGGTGATATATGCGAATGGATAAATCAGAGGTTCATAAAGTTCTCTATCTTTTGCAACACGTTTTTCATCAATAATCTTATCCTCAGTTTGTCTACACCATACAACAGGTCTATAAAGAGTTTCATCTGCTGTATTGCCAGGGCCAAAGTATGGGAAAGTTTGAACCTGATCAGTTGAATTTACATTAGTAACAGTTCTTGCTTCCTCTTGTAAGAAATTATCTTGACCGCGAGCAGGATCATAACCAATAGTAAGTTCATCGCCCTTCTTAACGGTATCAATAACTTCTCTAAGGATAACGTCAGTATCATCTCCAGTTCCTTTGAAGAAGAGAATCTTACAAGTGTCGCCAATCTTAGGTGGTTCTGCAAAAGTAATAACGCTACCACCTGGGAACTGATAACCTTGACCTGGTTCTTGGAGAATATCGTTGACAGTGACGATAAGAACTTGCTCAACGTCAACCTTAGATCCTCTTGGTGCTCTAATTGAAATCAAACTTCCTGCAAGAGTAAGATTGAATGCTTTTGTTACACCATCAAAGTTTCCTGATGGATCATCAAGGGTCTGAAGAACACCAATGCTCCATCCAGTAAATTCATCTGAAAATACAGTTTGTACAGTAAGTTCAAATTGATTAAATGTTCCAGAAGTTGGAATGCCAGTTAATCCTCCAGTAGGAACTGTTAAAATTTCTCCTGGAGCATATCCAACACCTTTATTGTTGATAGAGAAATCAATAACACTTGAACCTTGTCCAACAACAATATCAACAGTGGCATTCAAACCAGAGAATGCTGCTCCAACATAATTTAATGGAATGTTAGTGTATGAACGTGGTCTTTCAATCTCAACAAATGGCAGTATTGTCGAAGTATAACCAGATCCCGCATTTGTTATTGTAACTGAAGTGGAAATGTGACCAGTTCCAGTCATGATGGTCGCAAAACCAACATGAGTCATGGTTGTTATACCAGTTGAACTCTCACCAACACTTACATTTACAAATCCAATCTGTGGATCGGTAACTACAATTTTTGTTTGAGTTCCTTGTGAGATGGCAGTGGAAATAGTATCTCCTGTGCCAATTCTTACAAATGTGGAAGCGGAGGACACAATTGTAACGGGAAGAATATCTGTTCCAATTCCAATTGTGCAGTTGGACCCTGTGTTCAAAGTGCTAATCAGGTCAAGAACACTACCAGTATTTTCAAGATAGATTTCTGTGGATCCAACTCCAACAGGAGATGCAACATCAGCCAAGAATTCATACTTAGTTGGAACTCTATATCCAGAACCAGTATTTCCAACGCTGATCAGAGAAATTGTTCCAAGACCCGATACGGTTGCTGTTGCACCAGCAGAAATGAGTGGTTGATAACCTGATCCAGCAGTGGATCCAACGGACAGAAGAACACCACCAAGAGGGATATTCGCAGTATTTGCGTCTGTTGTAGTTGAGGATGCTGTTCCTGTGAAAGTAATCGTGGTAACACCAAGATTTTCGCCCATCGTGAAGTCTCTGCTGAGTCCAGGACCTTGCAGAATATCGTTGATCAAGATAATCGCGTTTCCAGTAGAAATACCTGAGATTGCTGAAGATCCTGCGGAAGTCAGAGTATAAGTTGGAGTGTTGCCATCAAATTGATCAGAAAGACTATCAAAGAGATAATTTGTCGAGTATGTATCATTTGTGGTATCAGTGATACCAGATCTCATGAACATTCTTCCCTGGAAACTGGATCCTGTTGTTATACCAGTCCAATCTCTATCATCTGGCCTGTTGGTTATACTGCCAATTGGTTGACCACCATAAGGAGCCTCAACAAAGTGAAGAGCGTTGTCAATAATATTATAATTACCAACAACTTTAGTAACTGTATCACCAGTAGATCCAACTCCAATTCTTGTTCCCAACCATCCACGACGAACAGAGAATCTGTTTGTGCTACCAATACCAACACCAGTGATCTTCATAATTTCATCACCCATCTTGATGAGATCTGATCCAAAGAATGATGTTATTCCACTTAACTTTATGAAATTATCGACTGACGTTACTCTATCAGCAAGAGTTTGAGTTTGTGCTGTAGATACAACTGGTGATTGAATTAAATTGTCAAGAGCAATGAGACATCTTGCATTTTGATTCGTTGCAGTGAATCTATGAGAAGTTCCAATTCCAACACTTTCAATTTCAATGGGAATAGGAATCCTCTTAAGAGCATTTTCTGCAGTAGATGCAAGTTTAATTTGATCATCAGAAACTTTAATAACAAACATATCTTCATTGATTGGAAGATATTCTGTGCTACCAACTCCAGCAAAACTTGTTGTTGCAATTCCAATGGATGAAGTAATTCCACCATTTCTATCATATCTAATTTTTTCTCCAGTTACAAAGAAGTGATTTGGAATTCTGATAGTGTCTGCATCAATACTGACAATATCCGAATCATTTCCTTCAAAATACTTCTCAAATACTGGAGCGGATCTGTGTTCTAAGTTAAATGTCTTCTTAACTGCATTTTCAGTTCCTTCATATCTTGCATAATGCGAAACAATCAGTCCATTCTCAAAGTCAATCTCATCTTTGCTGTCATCCTCAAGTCTCAAGGCATTCATATAAGTCTTGACGGTAACACCAATTCCAGCCTCTGGAGTAAATGTTAGAGAAACGCCATTTGAAGAGGTTCTTGCTCCAAATGTACCAAGTCCAGTTACATATGGTAAAGTCGTTTCTGTTTCAACCATACCAAATTCTTGGATATAGGTTGTTCCAGTTCCATCTTCTTGAGAATCATCATCAAGAACAAGGATTTCTCTCATTTCATAATGATTATTGGTAGTATCAGAAATCTGAACCATGAAATATGCTGCATCATATTCTGGGAGATAGGATGCAACGGTTGTAATTCCCGGAGTTCCAGAAGCAGCAATTGTAGTTGTTCTTGCATCAAGATATGCGTGCTTCATTTCGGTGGTGCCAAATCCAACAATAGATTCAGTTGTGATTCCAATCTGAATTGTATTGGCAGTTACTGCAACACCAGCAACAGGAATAAAATCAACCTTTATTGTAGATCCATCAAAGTAAGGATAATAAGTTCCAAATCCAGATCCAACAAATGATCCTTGATTTGTTGTTAATCTACCAAATTCTGTAACATAAATTTCATTTCCATTATGAATGAAATTCATTTCATCATATTGGTACTCATTGTTAGTCAGATCAGAAATACATGAATAAACTTTCATCGATCTGATTGTATCTGCCACAGAAACAACGGTGGTTTGACCAGAAGAACAATCAACACTATCTGTTTGAATTTCAACAACATTATCGAAGTAAACTGTACTTCCTACACCAATAACATTATCATCAAGATGATATGCGATATTAACAACTTGATAGTCATTAAATGCGAAGTTATTTGGATAGAATTGAAGTGATCCATTTACACCAGAAATGGTCATATCAAAAAATCCAAGTTCTCCAACAGTATCACATCTACCATATTGGTTCATATAAGCAAATGCTCCATCTTGAACCATAGTAACAATATCAAATTGTCTTTCACCAACATATCTTTCATCTTTCAGATAGATGAAATACTTCATCGCTCTGCTGTTATTGATGTTAAAACTATCAATCAAAACAAATCTGGTTGCTCTTGGATTGCTGTTGAATAATCCACTGAAGTCATCAAAGTCAACAGCCCTGTTTCCAAATGATTCAAAATAATCGGTAAGAATTCTACTTGCAAAAATAATTTCATCAGAATAAGTACTTCCAGAAATATCAAGAGAATTTTCTGCAACTAAGTCAAAGTTATAGACGCAGTTGAGATCCGCAACTCCATAGAGGTCATTTACAACACTGAAGTATGACAGTTCAGTTGATAATCCAACTGCCATAGAATTTCCAGTAACTTCAGAGAAAGATGCTGGAGTCTCAAGTTGATAATCAGAGAACTTTCTAAATCCTGCTGTGTGATTAGTTGCACTGACCACATCATTCCATGTATCATAATCAACTCTTGATCTGAGCGAATATGAGAAGTTTTGGTAGTAGAAACTGTCTTGAACTCTTTGAAGATTTGCATTCAAGAATCCAGAGTTGGTCTGAGATCCTTTTATAACTTTGGAGGTTGCATCTGTATCAAGAATAGATTCATAAGTTGTAATTGAAGATGCAATTCCCTGAGTTTTGGAGGAAACACCTTTAATTACTTCATTGACTAAGAAGTTTTTGTTGGTCGAAACCCTCAAAGTTCCAGTCTTTTTGTCCCAACTTTCAACAGTGCCCGAAGTTGTGTCAGACTCAACAAGTTCTCCATCAATAAACTCGTTGTCTTTTAGCGAAACATTAAATATTGGGAAATGTTTTTCTGGAATGATTCTTCCACCAGAATTGAATGCATCATATTCTCCAACAAATTCGCCTCTTGCAGAATCAAACAAACCTTCCAGACTATATGCAACAGTAGCACCAACTCCACCAAGATTTTTATCTACGGCAATAATTGGGAATAACTTATATCCATAACCAGAAGAATTAAATCCTCTTCCTGTCGATCCAATGCCAACACTAATATTCTCAATTAGAACTTTGTCACCAACTTCAACTGGGAAGGTTTCTGCAGTGCTAAATCCAACGGCTAAAGTGACAGTAACTTGATTGGTTGTTGTATTAAATCCAATTGTACTGATTCCTACACCATTTGTGTTGGCAGTGGGTAGAATGGTAGGAATGGTATCACTCATACCCTTGGTATTTTTCAAGATCTGAACTTGATTATCTCCAAGGGAATATTTGAGATCTACATCTTTGATTTGTTCATTCGTCTTACCATCAAATACTAAAAGTTTTGGTGCGGAGGAATATCCCTTTCCACCAGAAGAAATACCAATAGAATCAAAAGATTTCAGAGACTTGATTTTAATTACATTGGGAAGGGTGATCGATGGTCTCAGAGTCTTATCTGATGGGAAATCGAATCCAATATTTTTAATTCTGGTTCTATTAATTTTACCAATTACATCACTTTCTGGTTCTAAAATAGCTCCGCGACCATCTTTTGTTGTAATGGTTGTTATTCCTGGGAGAGAATAGTATGCTTTTCCTCCATTAATAACCTCAATTTGAGTTATTGGTCCTCTTGCATGAGTACAAGTTGTTTCGTATTCAATACTGGCTGATGAAGTGGACGAAATATAAGATGATTGTTCTGGAGTTACTCCTATTGTAAATTTAAATGAATCTGAAGCGGCTACAGAAACTCTGTGTTTACCATTGTAAAGACTCTTTTGTACTTCTATGGTATTATTTTTAAATACATCTTTGTCTATGGTAATTTGAGTTTTTTCTGCTGGTACATCACTACTTTCATAAACTGGATCTAATTTATAGTAAAGTTGACTTGGAGTATTTTCATTAACAACTAAAGATACTTTTGCTGTACCATCGATTCCAGGTCTTCCCGTTCTTGTAACATCATAATTTCTACCATCACTCAGTCTACCAACGTATTTGTTTACAAAATTCTTATCGTGATAGAAATTAAGTTCAAATGATGGATATGATGTGCTCTGAATTGTGTGTGATAATGAAGAATCTGTTAATGTGAAATCAACTGTGGAATTTTTATACAGTTTAAGTGGGGGGTTAATTGGATTGATTGTTCCTCCACCACCAGTACTTGCAATTCCTACAGTAAATGGAATTGATCTTACTGAATCATTGTAGTTGTCAGATAATCTAAAACTATTTTCATCAACAATCGAAACATAGTAAATGTTGTTGTCTGTTAATCCTTCAGCACTATCGCCTGAAGTATAAACAATTTTTTGACCATGACTAAATCCATGGTTTGTTATCGTAATAACTCCAGTGGAAGTATTAATACCAGTTGAACTATATGATTTTGGATTTACAATTAACTTTCTGTTAAAATCGTTATATTTGATTGTAAACGAAGACAATATTCCAGGATTAACGTCCAAGAAAATATCATGATCTACAGAAAGTTCGTGAGTTTGTCCAGTAGAAACAGTTACTGTATTTCTACTGATCTTACCAGTAATCACATTATAATTTGTCTTAAGACTATGATAGACTCCCGTTCCAATACCAAGGAAAGCTAAAGTAGTTGATGATGTAGTTCCTACGCCAACAAAAGTTCCTGTAGTTCCAAGTCCAACTCTTACAGTTGAAAGTCCAATTAAGTTATCTGCTACCTTAGCAATGAACAGTTGTGTTCCATCCGCTAATGTTGTTCCTACACCAACGTTTGTTTCATCTTGAACAATGATTCCACTTCCACCGTTGGCGGAATATGTTACTAAATCACCAGTTTTTAATCCATGATCTTTTATAAACAAAGTTTTTGTTGGAATTGTAATCGAAGTAGCTCCTGTTCCTGGATTGGAGAAGAAAATTGTACTTCCAATTCCAACTCCAGCAGTGCTTCCTAAACCAACTGTTTCTAAAGGATTGAAATAAAGTTGCTTATTTACACTATATGCAAAATCAGTTTTAAATCCTGCTGCAATAGTAAGTTTTCTTTGAGTTACAGTAATACCAGTTCCAACAGTGTGTGATACTCCAACAATTCCATTTACAGATCTCAGAACTCTAAGTCTTGAGAGACGAGAATCGACATTTAAGACCTTAACCTGTTCGGTTCCAATCTGAAGAATATCATTCTCTCTGATATTTGGATAAGTAAGATCACCAGAAACATTGAAATATGTAACTATTCCTGTTGCATCGACTGTTCCAATTCCAGAAGAAGTTGTACCTACACCAACAACTTTATATACATTGGTTCCGATTCCTGCAGAATAAACTCCTTCTAATTCGGCTGATGTAGTAGAAACTCCCAATACATTAATAATATCAGCATTACTAAAATTGTGTGGGTTGTTCGAAAATAGTAAATATTTTCCTTTTTCTGAAGAAGGATAAAATTCAACATTTGAAATAGAACTTGTTGCAACACTTACACTATCAACTGGTCTTCCTAAGATGCGTGAGACCCTTGCAGAAACGCCTGTACCGCCCGTATTTGCTTCATTGAATACAATGGCATCATTTACTTTGTAATTGTTTCCTCCAGTATTAATTCCTACAGAAGAAATAGATCCTCTTAAGGCATTTTTGATTTCAATTTCTTGATTTAAATCATTTGGAAGAGAAATATATTTGTATCTTGTTGATTTTCCATCGATGTAATTATATGGAGCGGTATTTTTGATATAATTTGAAGTGTTGAAATTAAAATCATCTTGATTTGCTACTTTTTTGAAGTTAAATTCGTTTGGTTTGGCATGGAAGTTATGTCCTACCAAATATGGGAATTTAGGTCTTCTGAATCCTGTATATGGTGATTGAGTATCTGCATCATCGGACGCAATAGTTGCAAAATATGCATAAGTTCCATTTGGGAAATCTGGCGTGACGCAGTATCTTCCATTGTTCTCGTCAAGAGTTCCTTCGCCTGTTTTGTTTTTATATGTGAAATCCTCAACAAAGAATCCCGAAGGCCAAACAGATAATGGAGGTCTGTTTGCTTTAGTTGAATCCTCAACATATCCACTTTCCATAATTTGAACAGATCCACCAGATCTTGTCGAATATCCATATGGTCCGTAGATCGGGTGACCATCATATGCCCATCCAATGATCGGGGAATGTTGTGATGATACGCTTTCTTGCTTTGTATTTACGTTAATCTTAAGATCTCTATCACCATAAAGAGTATTTCCATCTGCATCAACTGCATAAATTAATTGCCTAAACTTTCTTGGGACATAAATGTGGGAATATTGCAACCCAAAATCTTCATTAGTTCCATTTTCAATAACACCATCATCATCAGTAAAAGTAAACAAATATTTTTGGAAAAGATTAACCCTCCATGTTTGAATATTTGCTTTTAGAGTTGCTCCCCTTCCAGGGAAAACAACTCCAATAGAAGTCGTTGCTTGATCATATCCAGTCCCTGGTTCCAGAACTTTTACGGAAGTTATTATTCCATTTGAAAGGATGGGAGTTACTACAGCTCCAATACCACTTCCATTTATTGTCAAATCTGGTGGCGAATTATATTTTTTACCAGAATTCAATACAAGAACTTCTTGAAGTCTTCCGTTATTGATAACTGGTTGCAACTGAGCGTCTTGTCCAGAAACAACTGTTATTGATGGTGTCTTATCAAGATTTAAAATTTCAGATGATCCATATCCAACTCCATTGTTTGAGAGATTGACAGAAGTTATTTGTCCTCTAAAAATGGGTTGTACTTGTGCTTGGAATGTTTCCAAACCAATAGAAGAAATCCCTATTCTACCAGAAATCGAAACTGTTATCTCTGGATAATTGAACGAGTGAGTTCCTGTACCTTTTGATGAGAATTTTATAAATTGATTGTTGTTGTAGTAGTATTTTCTTGTAGATGTTGTAAGTCCAATATTTGCGAGTCTAAAATTATCATCATCTACTTTTATTACATAATATTCTGTTCCATCAGTAAGACCACCTACAGATGAAGTTCCTGCGGTATATTTTACTTTTTCACCAGACTTATAATCATGATTTTTAATTGTAATTGTATCTTGAGATGTGCTAATTCCTGATACGCTTACCGACCTTTTTTTGTTTTCATATCCAGATCCACTATTAATAACTGTTATCGACTCAACTACAGATTTTTTGTTGACAGACTGTAATTGGTGAACACCATTTCCATAGGAAGTCAATTCGACAGTATTAATTCCAGCTAAAACATCACCTAATTTATTGTGAAGTTTAACAGTTTGATTATCTTGAACAAAAACATGATATTTTGCATCTGTAGTTAATCCACCAATTGTTTGTTGACCATTGGTTCTATAGATTACTTGCTCACCATTTCTAAATTTATGATATGTGCTAAATCCAATTGTTGATTGTGTGGAACCAAGACCAACTCTATTTGATGCTGCTTCTGAAAAGAAAGAGGCTGAATGATCAATCAATTTCATATTCGGAGAAGCAGCTGCTCCAGTTCCATTTCCACCAGTAATAGTAATGGTGGGAATAGAAAGATAATCAAATCCAGGATCAATTACTCTAATCTTATTGAGAGATCCTGATACTGCAATATCTCCCGTTGCTCCAGTTCCAACTGGATCGCTAATGTGGAGTAATGGTGGATCAATAATATCATAATCTGATCCTGGAGCAAACACATCAATACTATCTAATTGTCCATAATAGATAACATCTTGAGATTTATAGTTTAAAATCTCAACTCCATTAGTCAAAATTCCATTATACCCAGGTTCAGTTGGAGTTAATTTACCAATATGATCTGGTTTCTTTGGAATCTCTCTTACTAATTTTTGCGAAGTAAGAGTTCTATCTTTAAATTTAAATGGTTTTAAACTATTGTTAGATACTGTAACTTCACTCTCAACAGAGATAAATCTTGAATTGTAGATATCACTTCTACTTTTTGCAAGTTTAATCTTTGTGTCTGATATTCTCTTTACATAGTAAAGACCGTCTGGAAAATTAGCTCCAAGTGAAGTTCCCCTTACAATTCTTGTTTGAACATTTCCATCATCATCTACATAATTTTCAGTCGTTAACTCTGCTGCATAATAAACAGCATCACCAGAGTAGAAATTGTGTCTACCAAGAGGAGTTATTTCAAGTTCCTCTCCAAGGAAAGTTCCTGAGAAAGTAACTGTTCTGTCACTTGTAGCAAGAGAAGATGAAAAATAGGATGGAATTGAAGACGAAGCTACAATAAAATTATCTGCATTATCATATATTCCCTGCACATTTACTTGATACAGTCCTGCAGATGGAAAATTACTATAATTTCCTTTTAAAATATTTCTGTGAATGGTGTATAATCTATTTGGATTTAAAGATCCAGAACCTTTAATGGAAATAATTTTATTAGAAACTATTTGATATACTACGCCTGTTCTTGTTACTCCAGTAGAATCAACTATAGAAATGCTATCATTAACTTTAAAATAATGTTCATTATTTAAAGTTAAGTCATAACTGTTATCTGAGGCATCAACAAGAAATATCGATTTTACAGAGTGTGATGATGCATAATTATAAAACCAATTTTTAAAGGTAGATTCAAATTTATCTTTACCTAAAGTTCTAATTTTTGCGGTATCTCCATCACGGAAATTTTTTGTATTTCCTGGAAATTCTAAGTTGCTAAGAACGGAATTAATTCTTACAGTTATTATCTCATTTTGATTTCTAAACGATCTACCATAAGCAAATGTATTAATTCCAACATCTTCTCCGTCAGGAATTGTTCCTGATATATTTGTACATCCAAAAAATTCGGTTAAAGTTTTGGACGTGTAAGAAACTACTCCTGTAGTAGTATCACTATAAGTAACTACAAGTTCTCCAGTGGTTCCAAATCCAACAGTGGAGTCTACAGAAAGGATAGTTGCACCTGATCCTACTTGACCAATAACTTTAGTTTTGGGGTGAACAGAAAAAGATCCACGGACAGCACCTTGAACCTCAACGTCTCTATCATATCCACCATCAAGACTCAACTTGTAGAAACTTTTTCCAGTTCCTACTTGAAGTTTTTCTACTTGAGTAATTGGTGCATATGCTTCAACAATATTTGCTGGTTCATATGGTTGTTGAAAGACTGTTGCCTGGTCAAGATCAAGAGGATCTCCAGTTACAGCTTCTACAACAAGATCATTTGTAATTCTAAAATCTGAATTTGATGGAGTAAAGAGAAAATCTCTTGGTTTTACTACAACTACGTTTTCGTTGTATAATGCTTTAAATAGAATTTCAAAAGATCTATCAGTACCTCTGCTAAGATAAAAATCTTTTGATTGTTTAATGAAAAGATTTTGGTTCAGATCATCAGTTAAAGTCCTTGAGTCAAGAAGAGGTAAAAACTGATGTTTAGTTTTGACTAAAAATTCTTTTAAGAAAAGATTACTTAGATTCTTAATTTCGGAACCGTTTACGTGTTCTGCTGTTGTAGAATTTGTGAATACTAAGTTCTCTGGATTTGATTCTTCTCTGTAAGAAGTGATACCAACAAATCCTCTGATACATCCAGTAAACTGACTGTCAGTTTTTGCAGTGTATGTAATGATCTCATCATCAATTTGAATCAAACCATAGGAATCTGGAAATCCTTTAGTTCCAGTTGGATTCAAAGCTAAGTCAACACTAACAGTAGTGTCATTAAACGATATATCTGACAATAAAGTGACAGAACCTGAGAGATTAGTAGTCTCATCAAGTTTAATATAGCGATCAATATTCTGAATTAAATCAATAGGAGCACCTTGAAACTCTTGTGCTTGATAATATTGTTTTAAAAATTCAGAAATAAGAGGAAACTCCTCTCTAACATAAGAGGGGAGTTGGTTTTGAACGATGTTATTAAACTGAACTCTTTTTTCTGTCATTTTATGATACTATTAGTAACCGTATGAACCGCTTGAGCTTCCGCCAGACGATGAGGTGGAGTTTGTTGGGGTATATGTACCACCAGATACTGTAGCAATTGTCGTAGTCCCGTTATTAGTGGTTGTCGTTCTTGTTGAAGGAACACTACCTCTTCCTCCTGGACGGACTAAAACACCATTTGCATAACTTGAAGAAACAACATAATTTGATGCTGATGGATCTAATCCAGATGAGATTTCGTCCACCACAGTTTCGAAGGTGCTTCCAGAGATGTCCAACTGTAAATAAAGGTCTTGAAGTCCAATTACATCATTTGATGTAGGGGATCCAGAAATTTCAATAATTGTTTGACCAGTTTTTGTTTTTCCTGATAAAACATTTATTGGGTTCAATGTCAATATACCTTTTTTATAATCAATTGTTCCAACATTTCTTCTTATGATAGAAGGACTTGTTGAATTTATAGAAGGAACCGAGAATAAGAATAATTATCCAGTCTCTCTATTGGAGTTTGGCAAGTCGGAGATATAAACATCAGTATTAATACCATCAACTCGGAAAGCCGAGGTCTTTATGTTATATCCACTCATATTCTTAATGTAGAAAGCATTACCAAATCCAATTTGATATTCAACTAAAGCATTTAATGTTACTCTTAAGTCACGTCGCATCTGAATAGTTGTAATATTCGATGTTATTGACTCATGACTATCATCAATTACTTTCAAGAATTTACTGTATTTAAATCTTGCTCCATACTTATTTAACTCAGTTGATTCCGAGTATTTTGTAACGTTATTCTGAACTAAACTGGAAACGTATTCTGACGATGGTGCTAAATTTGTGTTATAATAAAGTTTGGTAGTGCTTTCAATGTACAGATATTTGAGATCAAGAATTTCTGGTACAATACCTGCTACTGAATACTTCTTTAATTTAAGTTTAATATTTTCTTTAATCAGGTTTGGAAGATAATCTCCAAATTTTGGTTTTATACTAATAAAGACCTTACCATATTGTGGTGGAACCAATTCTTCTCCGCCAAATACTGAGATTGACTCAGTTTCTGGATAGATCTTTGATGGAATCAGAGTTTCATAGTCATTGGAAGTTAAAGCTCTGTTTTGCGTTGCATATATTCTTGGTGCGAACTTTTTGATAGACTCAACAGTTTCAATGTTCTCACCACCAGAAGAAATGATTCCGGGAGTAACAAGAGAGACTCCAGAAGTCACATTATATTGAATACCATTTCTTGTATATGTCAGTCTACCGGCAAAATTGAAACTTGAGATTCCATTTGCAGAATCTCCATTACTTACAATATAGTTTGCAGTGATATAGTTTCCTTCTTCAAGTGCTTTTCCAAAAACACCATCTCCAAATAGCAACTCATATCTTTCATCTTCAATTTCTTGCAAATAGTATACTCTTGAAGATGAGTTAATATCAAAAAGACTATCTTGTAGACTATATTTTGCTGCAGCCGTTGAAGATTGATTATTTTTAACAGATACTCTAATTAAATCCGTGTCAATTCCCGAGTTTGGTAAAATGAACCTTTGATTTAAGTTTGTAGAGGAATATGTAAAGTTTGATTCTAAAAGAACTCCTTCATGAATCTCAAGATCATCAAAAAAGGCAATTCCATCAAAGACAGGAACCGTGACATCTTCTAAAATAGAAAATACAAATGATTGTCCAGCAAAAGTGCCCGTTGATGCTGCGACAACACCTTTTCTAAGAGTGATTGTTGATGGAGTTGGAGTTATACTTGTTGTATCAACAAAAAAATTAATTGTTGCCATTGCGGCCTTTCTTGACCGTGGAACATATCCAATATTTCTTGCAAGAGCAACAACATTTTCTCTTAAAGTTGCACTATCAATGAAAACCTCATTCGCAACCATATTTGCGTTATATGAGGTAATGTAAGTATTGTATGCCAGTACGTCAAGAATTGTCGAGAGGTTTGATCCCTCAAAATCATAATCCGTAAAATTGGAATTTGATCTTAGATATTCTTTAAGTGATGTTTTAACCTGGTCAAAGTCCAGATTAGAAAAATTTACTAATGGCATTTTTTACCTTGTTGGTTGCAACACGAATTCTAACTGTTGTGCAGGAACGTCTGCACCAATAATGTCATATATGATTTTTACATCAAATTGATTGTTATCAAAATCTGGAGAAGTTTGAACAGATCTCAATCTAACTCTTGGTTCATTATTTCGAATTGACCTATCAATTTCATCTTTGATATTTGATGCTGTCAGGTCATCAATATTGTCAAATAATGATTTTGAAATTCTTGAACCAAAACTTTCGTTAAAAAACTTCTCCCCAGGGAGGGTAAATACAATATTTCTTATAGAACGAGCAATGGCATTCTCATTTTTGAGACCAATTAAGTCATTGGTCAACGGATTGACCTTGAATGACATGCTTACGTCCTTAAAACCTTGACTTACCCTCTCTAAAGGCACAATAATACGGCAATTATATCTTATTTATCACAAATTCTTATCAAAATTCATTGAGAATAATCGGATCATTGGCATCATTTGAGATGTCTGAGTACATTGAATCCAAATATTCTTGAAAAATTTCAGAATCTTGTCTTTTATTCGTTTTCTTGGGAGTTAATCCATCATTTGCAATTTCACGAAGCATTTTTTGATGCTGATCGTTAGCTAAGTTGTCTAAAAAATCGTTATTTGGGTTCATTTTACCTCTATTCGGCATTAATACAGCGTGGATCACAAGGATTTTGTCCACAATTTGAACATTTATGGTCATTTAGGTCATCATTTTTGCGTTCCTTTGCAGTTTTCCAGAAATATTCGTCTTCACGACCCATTCCAAGACGTTCGAAACCATTTTCGACCTGATAATACTGAGTGGAAACCTTAAAATCGGGCATCTTTGGTTCAATAGGTGTCAAACTATTATCAAAAATACGCATTCTATTGTTTGGATAGAGTGCATACTGTCCATTATTCAGTGCAATGAGGTTATGTGACTTATGTTCAGCTGGATTTTCACTTGTTGCATAATCAATCACATCAGGATCTTGATGATAATTGTCAATAGTACAAATATATGTACCTTTCTGCGTACCAAAGTCTCTTGTATACAATTCATAGTCCATTGAACCAATAAATTGCTTATGAATTGAGACTACACCATAATCCATACAGTTCCAGAACTGTAGGTTAGGAAGGTCCATATCGGGGTCTGGAAGCGTCGGAGACGAGAGAAACGCGCTAATAGGTAGTTTATCATACATTGCAGCATATTCTGGTAAATACGTCTCAAAATAAAAAGCACGCCCAGGTATCGACTTTGCCGACACCCAGACGCCTTTAACAAATTCTCCGTGACCACTTTGATGATCTGTGAGATATTCTTTACGTACCCAGACCTCTTCCGAGGGGAGGTTACAAATAAGAGCAGACATTAATTAGTTGTAACTTCTCTTATTTACCTTGCCCGCGATAACGCTTTTTCTTTTTATTGCGAGAAGTCGCGGAAAGCAGAGTATTTTGCGAGCGCCCTTGCCGAGTCTTCTTCGGCTTACCGGGAGTATAAGTCCCGCCTTTCATCATTGCCATAATAAAACCTCCTTATTAGATAACGCGAGTTTTTTCGTGACCAACACGAATCCGAGGATCGCACCAGATTTCATAACCTGATTCTTTAGCATCAAGACAGAATGAGACATCCTCACCGCACATGTCCTGAACATTGCCAGACTCAAATTGCTGCATCTTAGGAGCAAACCAAGGATATTCCAGATTTTCAAAGACACCCTTCTTAATGAGTACCCATCCGAAACCTGTATAATCCACGGTGAAAGGTGTACGACGCTTACTAATGGATTCTACATTCTCGTGATTCATGACTCCGCCATTCTTACGGAAATCATCTTCCTCTAACCAGTGTGCGACAGAGGTTGTGTGACCATCCTCAGTTGCATACCATCCTGCAACAATCTCCTTCTCTTCACCCTCTGCAGGAAGAGCCATGTCACACAGTTGCCAGAACTTCTCAGTGTTGAATACAATGTCATTATCAATCCACAACTGATAGTCATACTCAAGACGACCATCCCAAGGCACTTGATTAGGTCCACGCAGTACATTGGCACCAAGCACCTTACAACGTGCAAAGTTAACCATGGAAGAATAATCCTGACTGATCTGAATACTCAAACCACTCTGTACCATGTCGAAGCAGAGTTGAACAAAGTTCTTCAGAAATGTATACGAACATCCACGTCCAGGAAGACAGAAGACAATCGTCTTACCTCTCATGCGTTCTTTGATAGCAGCAATGTCCCACTCTGCTTCTTTCTTCTTGGGGGCATTTGCTTTTACGGTAAATCCTTTAGCCATAGGTTGAAATTAATTTCAGTTCAATTATAACAAGTATTATGTAGTCTGTCAATATGAGTCAGATCCTGCTGGTTCACTTGGATTCGCACCAGCACCTCCACGGGCGCAATTCACTTCCTCATATGACAAATCCTCAAGTTGATAATCAGTCTGCATTAGACCAACTATCCCCTTGAGGGAGTTCCATATATTTTTAAATTGCTCTTCGCTTAGATTGTTATATAAACACTCTTGCTTTGCATAGATGTGATAAACCTTTTCCATAAAATTTTTTCTCCGGGAAATTTTTTTTCCTTTTTTAAATCGAACTTCGCATTATATATCAAGGTCGATCTGTCACCTCTGTAGGTTAGGGGGACCCATTGTTTTATATCACGCCGCCCGCCGATATAAACAAACGCCCACAAAACGCTGTCCTCACGGTTACTCTCTCCCATCATATCATGGAAGGGTCACTGATGTCAACCCCCCCACAATAAGACTGCTTGGATATACAAACTGACAGAGAGTGACTGTCAGAAACTGCCACACATTACCAACGGACAGGTTTACTCAGGTCCTCTACGTAACTATCAATCACACGCTCAGATCCTTCCATCTCAAATAGATCTTCCCAGCTAATCTGATGCGGGTCAAAGTCTTCCATCACCTCAATATCCAGGGTGATTCTATAACGTTGTTTCTGTGCCGACTGATAAACAACTGACATGAATCCGTGCTCCGTTGGTGATACTTAACCAGTATAGAATGCCTGAGAGATATTGTCAATCGCCTGTCAGATATTTATAAGAATCACTGATATTTTTGCACTGTCAATCCCTGGGAAAACTTATACGGGGGTGCTTGACATTTTTGCGCGAGTGTGATAGACTGCACGCCAAGATCACTACTCTCAGGAACATTTAGAAGCACCTTTATAGACACATAAAATCACACTCAAACACACACTTTTCCACAATTACTAACACCTTCTGTGGAAACTGTGGAAAACGATATAATTAACGCATATACATTTAAAAACACATTTATTATATTAAAAAAGGGTAATCTTTATCTATATGACATAAAAAAGGGGGTTTTTTGACCCCCTTTCGATGTTATCAGAAGTTGACAGGTTCGCCGCTTGGAGTATAGGCATCAGGTGCAATCTGTTCATTCTGATAGTCAAAGAGACCATCAATAAACTGAAGCATTTGATGACCGTTCTCGCAAGTATTGAGGACGTTCAGGATCACTTCTTTGGACATGAGAAAGAGTTAAGTAAGAGAGGGAATCAGTGAGTTTAGAGTCATCACCAGGACTATGAGTAAGTGTTACTGAGGACTAATGATTGCAGCTGCATCCATCAATCTATCAGAGGTAAATTGTCTTGCACCTTGACTATTCCAGAACAGAATAGCAATGACAATTAACAGGAGAACTTTCACTTGATTTGAATAGTAATTTGCTGATCTTGTTTTAGTTAATGACTTGATCATGTATCAGGCAAACATGAAACCATTGGTGAAGTCATATTCGTTATAGACAGGACCAGTGATTGCAGTCTGTCCGATGAACTTGTGAACATACCAATTCCAGTTCTTTTGGACTACACATTCTCCCTTGATTCCGTGCTCTTTGAGAATAGCATTGAGACGAGACTTAGTGGTATTTGATTGCCAACCACCATCAAAGATTTGAACAAAGTCTTCACCCACAGTAGCAATATGATTGCCATGGAGATAGACTTTAGACTCACCAGATTGTTCGTCGTAAGTAACAGCAGTGTTTGCAGATTGCCAGTTCACGTTGTTAGTGATAGCGGCGTTCATTTGTTGTTCGATCTTACGCATTTTTGTCAGTGTTTGTGAAATGTTTTTTGTGGGGAAAGAGAGAAGCAATTCAGGAGAGAAGTCTGAACTTAATCAGAGAAGCAATCTGAGAGAGAAGTCTCATTCGCCCTTATACTACAGGGACACTTTGGGCGACCCCCCTTTGTCTCACCATCTCTGACGATCATAATGCGAGTCCATCCAACCGCTCCGAATATATTCTTTGCGGTCATAATCCTCAGCACTCATATAA
>Ga0196901_1000407_pt1 | contig 22619 bp, 46 predicted proteins | sample CB_VirMetaG_FD_169099 | JGI IMG/M metagenome (GOLD analysis project Ga0196901, IMG submission 169099) | Freshwater to marine saline gradient viral communities from Chesapeake Bay - CB_1504_1 Viral MetaG (v3) (version 3) | ecosystem: Environmental > Aquatic > Marine > Coastal | place: USA... | reverse complement strand
CAAAGTATAGACGCTCTTGGTTTAGTAGGTTCGGATTAGTCTTCTGCTTGAAGAACTCAGCCGAATATCTTACTTCTCCAGTCAAGGAGCCGTCATTGTTTCTTACATGCTTGGATTTACACCAAACGATTTGGAATAGGTCTTTGTTGGCACTTGTATGCCATGCGAACTTCCATCCGTCAAATCCAACTTTGCCGTCTTTGTCTTCTTTGAGATGAGTTTCCCAATAGACATCGACACCCAGTCGGTTGAGTTTTTGACACTGTGCTGTAAGTTGCTTGAAACGAGTAGCACGAATGTTCCAGTTCCAACCAATCTCTGCATTCAGTTTTGAATGAGACGCTTCTACCGCATCTGTTGCTTTCATATCCAAGTCGTATATCTTCATACAAGTAATACACATTTCATCGAATTGGTCTACACCTGTCACGATAAATGATTTGAGAAGTGGACCTTCAAAGTCATCTTTGTATTGATTCTCTGCATATTCTACTGCGAACTTACAGATGTCCATGACACGGTTGTAAGACGCTAAGTAGTTGTAAGCAGTCCTGTCTTGTTGTTGCATTACCCAAGGTGAGAAAATGCGGAAAGAAGGGTCGTTGTTGTAGTGTGCTTGCTTACAAGACAGACCGCCGTTGTCGTGGTCGAGTACAATTGCAAGACCATCAGGATGTCGGTGCTTGTGAGCATCGTAAGCGAGTCCTGTCTTACCAGTTCCTTCGTGACCTACAAATGCCAGCATGGTGCTACTTGGTTCAATCTTAGGAGTCTGACCTTGCTCAGTCATCTCTGCCTGTAACTCAGGGAAACGGCTGATAAATTCAGAAGAGGATATTGGTGCTTGTTCTTCAATCACCTGAGCCTCCACTTCGTTTACTCTCTCTAATTCCTCCACAGGCTCTACGACTTTCGGAGTCGATACCACTTCTGCCTCTGTCGCTTCTGCTAATGCTTCCCAACCGTTCATCTTTCATTTCCTCCAAATTGCTCTAATGATGTGTCACCACTACCACCCGCAGGGCGGGCAGTGCGTGGTGGAATGTAAATACCGAGAGCACTCAAACTCGCTTGCATCTCGTTTTGGTAAGGTTTCAATCGTAGTCTACCGACTACAATCACCTGTGTCTTCTCATTGTAATATCCCCATTCACCTTTGACATTCTGATACTCAAAGATGCGGTCTTCATCGTGCATTTTACCTGATACCCAAACAGTCACAGGCTTCTCATTACCGATGTAAATGCTCAGTCTGTAAGAGCGACCAGTAGGGTCGTACTCACTGTCCATGTGTTCTCTGTTCAAGTATGTGATGTACCCCTTTGTGATAACGATAGGGTTGATAGTAGCACCATTAGCAGTTGTAATTTTCCTGTCTCCGTGTGCATCCACAAGGTCAGGTAGTTCTACGAACTCGCTGTGCATCTTAGAATTGATTAGTAGCCTTTCAGGTGAGAAAGCAGTTCTCAATCCTTCGGGCAACCATTCGTTGGTGTACTCTAATGCCTCAGAGAAATTGTTGTTAGTGTAAAGAATGTCTTGGTCTTCTTTGGTAGGAGCAATTACTTGTATCTTACATGCTTCCCATTTGGTATAAGGTACATTCATTGACTTACCTTGTAGACTGATACCCCATCTCTTGATGTCGCCACCAGTCTCAGGTGCTCCCAAGAAGTAAGCGGTCCTGCTGATACTTGTAGGTGCAACAGGTTTCCTCTCTCCGTTTCTGCTTGTCATCAGACAGAGAATCATATCGTCTGATTCAAAACCAAACCAAGGTAGTTCGCTTCCTTGTACACGCTCATCTGTCGCCTTACCGTTGATGTGCCATACGCCATCTTTAGCAGTAAGTATACCAATCAATCCTTCATCGACTGCTCTGTCTCTATTAGACCTGAACATGTTCATCGCTTTGTCATACATACCCTTACGGTTATCTCTCTCGCTGTCTTCTATACCGATAAACATACCAACAAAGGACACAGTTTCTCTCTGAGAGCCTGTGCTTTCATTTCTTCTTTCTAGTACGAATTGCTCACTCCATTGACTCAAGTAAAAGGGGTCTTCGCTCAGTGGGTTTTCTACACCAAACTCTTCTTTCAACCACGCATTGAATGCGTTTGCTGCTTCTCCTAACTTGATGTTCATGCGTTCAGCGTATCCGCTCAACCTTTCCAGTACATCTTCCGGCATTCTGTTTTCTTCGCTCATTTTTGTTCCTCCATATTTTTTCTTAGTTTTGCTACAAAGTATTCCACAAATGACACATCATCATCCGGCCACTGTGTAGCCAGCAAGATGAACTCGCCATATGTGAGCATGAAATTGTGCCAATCGTCTTCACTTTGCATCAACGGCTTGGCTCGGTAACGGAGTCCTTTAAGCACTCCGAATCTACTCTGACCTGACTCAAGAGATTGAGTCATCAGCGCAGTTAGCATTGGGAAATTACTTCCCATCAGATTGAGAGCAGCCTTATTCAGATAGGTCGTGTCTCTCTTCAAGTGTTCCTTGAGTGCGTCTGCCTCTCTTGGCAGACCCTCAAGAATATCAATGGCTTGTCTGTAACTTCCATTTGTGAATTTCAAAAGATTGGCTAACATCTCTGACCATTCCACAGGCATACCTTCTGTCTCGACTATGTGTCGAAGGCGACCAGTAGACCTGTCACTGATTGGTTTGAAGTGGAATGTCAAGCACCTATCTCTTATAGCGGGGTGGATGGGAGATATATCATTCGCTGTTAGAATGAAGATGCTTGACTTGTAACTTTCTTCCATGACTTGCCTCAGTGCTTTCTGAGCGGGAGTGGTGAAACTATCTGCTTCATCTAAGCAAATGACTCTCCTGCTTACACCGAGTCCTTTCTGTTTACTGATTGATTTCAGTTCACGGATGTAATCAATACCTCTGTCATCAGAGGCGTTGGTGATAATGAAATTACTTGGGTCGAAGTATTCGCCCTGCAAATCCTTTGCCAAAGCGTAAGCAGCACTTGTCTTACCTACGCCCGGTGGACCGACCAGTAGAATGTTAGGAGGACATGTATCAATGTCCCACGAAGAGGCTGCCTTGACGAAATCGTCATGGTCCACTAAATCCCTAACTGTTGTAGGTCGATACTTCTCTCTCAGATTCATTCAAACTCCCCCACTTACCTTTATTGTCTACATATAAATAAAATTCCTCAGTCACTCATTTCTATCAAGTCAGTTAACTGTGAAATGTCAGTGTATCCTAAGTTATCATCAAGATATAATATCTCTGCTTTTTCTAACAATAACTTATCCAATGAAAACGATTGCAATTCTAACACCACTACAATAGCGTACTCGTCTACAGGTAGCCAGTCTTGTCCTACCAAAACACCGTGATGAGCGAGTCGCTGCCTCATGTGTTGAGCAGGCTCGACCTTTAGTTGTATCTGACCGACCTCGTATGTTTCGTAACCATCCATTGCTGACAACCTGACGAATGTTTCAAACTGGTCGTCTCTCATTACTGCGGATACGAGCAGGTTGATGTGGAATGCATCCTTGAGAATAGACCAGCCACCGTCTCCACCTAACTTGATGGGACCAGCGTTTATGAGTCTGAGTCTGTCGCCTTCCTCAATAGTCTCAAGCAAATGGCTGAAATCTGTAGAGGCTGGTACGAACTTACCTTGTTTGACAGGGACAGATAGTTTTAGTTGATTCAACGCTTTGATTCTATCTTGGTAATCTAACTTGTAAATACCCCAGTCTTCTCCTAGTGCAAGAATGTCAGTGACATGCTTAACCTCGATACCGTCTACCTCTACCTCAAAGATAGCCTCTTTCTCAGAGTAGGGTAAATTGTAAGCCTTACCCATGACTTGTTTGTGACGATTGTAAAGTACACCTTTGAATGTTCCAACAGGGAACTCAGTGATGTGTAAGTATCGTCTTGAATTTGATAGTACATCTGCATATACATCAGCAGGTGTAGTGAGTTTGTCCCAAGCCTTGTAGACAGGTCCTAAGAAAGGTTGACCGGGTTGCATGGTGCGTACCTCCATATCGTCTACTCGACCAAATATCTTCTGTATGATTTCAGAAGGGGTCATTGTTTGGAGCATGATGTTGATTGATTGTAGGCTCTGAGCATAGCCTTGTTCTCTTGCGTATGATACGACTTGTAAGAAGCGATTGATTGGCATGGGTGGTCGCTCATCAGTAGCACGACTCCAAAACAACAATGCTTCTTTCTCATTCATTTTGCTGGCAATTTGGAAAAAGCCTTCGTCTCTAATACGAGCCATGAGATTGAGTGACTGCTTGATAGTCAAGCCTTCACCGCCATACTCAGGCGACTCCAAAGATAGGAGCGGAACGATTGGTTTTCCTGCCAGTGAGTCATCCCATACCAAAGGAGAGATAGATAGTTTGAGACATACATCGTCTCTCAACTCTCTGAATGATATGAACTGCCGTGGGTACTTTGAATACTCAGGGTAGAACATATCAATCAATTGGCTGACATCTTCTACAGAATTTCGCAGGGCTATCCTGATAACATCTACTACTTCTCTAAAATGCTTTGAGCGGTTGTCTGCATCGGTCATATACCTGCGATATAGATTACGCAGTTTATCTGCAATATCAGCCGCCTCAGCCAGTAACATTATGCGTTCACTACTCCATCCCATTTGTCACCTTTCATCTTATTGTCTACCGCCCATAGCGGTTGTAAATTGTTTAACGCCCAACATTTCTTGAAGTCGGGGTGTTCTGCTGAATCAAAGTTAAATGATGCAACAGGTCTTATGTGGTCTATATGCCATTCGCTCATGTTATCCCAAGACATACCATCGGTGAATTTTGATTCTAAATGTTCATACAATTCATCAAAGGTATAATCTAACAAATCAAATGTCTTTAGCCCATTTTTATTTCTTAAAGAATACCTTACACCTGCTGATATTCTCGCATTCAAATTAAACTTAGGGTCAGTTTCTCTTCGCTGACTTTGATATTGATTCATATATGCTCTAACCTTTTTATAGCGATGACCGCCCTTTGCATTCGCTTTGATACCATTTTTCAATTTTGTTTTTCTTCTGCTTTCATCAACACATTTCCTCTTACCACAAGTAGTGCCGTCTGCTTTTTTAGGCTTACAAGTAATTCCGCATTCGTTACATTGTATTGTAGGTCTTTGTTTTAATCTTCTCAAAGAATCTGCTTTAGTGTACGCTCTTGAGCAACATATTTTACTACAATACTTTGCTACTCTATGATTGTTTTTAGATGGTTGAAATGTTTTACCGCAATGAAGGCAGGTCTTGGGTGGATAATCTACTATTGATTTAACCCTTCTTTCATTTCTACAATCATTAGAGCAATACTTAGCGTGTTCTCGCTTGGCTTCAAACTCAGCATTACAAATCACGCAATTCTTAGTTCTCATCCGTTTCCCTCAGTTCTGCGAGGGTATGTTGAATCGCTTTCGCTAACGAAGCAGCGTCTTCAAGTGTAAGTCTCACGCCCTCTTTCGTGTAACCTTCACCTTTTGTATGTTCTACGGTTCTTCTTGTACGAATGTCAATCTTGGGAGGGTAGTTGCTATGAGGAGTAGATAATGTCATCACTACCTCTGCCTTTCCCCTCCACTTTACTGCGGTGGCTGGTATACGCCAGCGTATTTCTTGGTCGAATCCTCTTACCACTGTCTCACTCTCCGATGAACTCACCGTAGTATGGCATCTCCCTGACTTCGCTCACGCTGTCTCCTCCATGTTCTTGAATATATGACTTATCACATCAACAGTCCAGCCGTTACCTATCGCTTTGTATCTTCGTGAGTTGCTTACTCCTTCGGTGAAGTTATCGGGTAATGTCTGCAATCGCTCGCACTCCAAAGGAGTTAGTTTTCTCCATGTCGTTTCACTCGTTGCTATCTTGGCCTCCCTGTGACCGCCCATGCTCGTAGTGAGCGTAGGCGATTTACCATCGGGATGATATACTCTCTTGACAGAATCAATTCCTTTGATGTCAGCATCACCTACATGACATAAACCATTGTCGCTGAAAACCAACTGCCGTCTGTGTTTTTCAAAGTACATCTTCAAACTACCACCTTTGTAATAACTCGCATCTAAGCAGTAAGATTTGTCTCTGTCGACATAGCCATCAATCTCCAATATGTCTTTCAGCACAATACCTTTGTCTTCGGGTTGTGCGATGTTAGGTATATTTGTCCAGTAAAGTCTGACTCTGTTCTGTGCGGAGACTAACCCTGAATTGATAAGAATAGGTTGTACGCCAAGTATGGTAGATATAGCATCCTGAATGTCTTTTCTCATTCTGACATTCTCCAACAAGAAATACTTCGGCTTGTAGTGCTTTACAACATCAACGAAATCAAAGAACAACCTGCTTCTTTCATCATCGAAGTTCAATTTGTTACCAGCAATAGAGAAACCTTGACATGGTGAACCACCCATAATCAAATCGACATTTTCTAAATCCCATTCCCGCCAATTGAGAATGTCACCTAACTGAATATTATCAGGGTAGTTTTTGTCAGAAATCTGTAAGGCATACTTGTCGATTTCTGATGAGTAGTAATTGTCAAACTCAATACCTGCTCGCTCTAAAGCAAGACGGCCACATGAAATACCGTCAAACAATCCTAATACATTCCTAATCTTCATGCCATCACCTCCACGCCTTCATCTCCTAACTCAGACCAATCAAATTTACCGTCGGCTTTCCATCGAATGACCCAACTCTTAGGAACATACTTGATGTGTTCTCTGTGTAGTTTGACTCTTTGACGGAGGCGGTTTGAATCACCATGAGCAGGGCATAAGCCCCACTCCATGTCTCCTTCGTGGTCATCCCACTTTGGAGTTCGCTCGATGAAGTATGGCTCTTGTTCATCACCACACTCCATACAATACCAACTCATCTTGAGTGAATGGTACTGTCTTTTACTCATGCCGTCACCTCCACGCCATAGTATTCCATGATGCTCCTAACCCTATCGACAACCAATTGTCTGTGCCTGTTCCATTCTAAATTACCTGTGCAATTTGAGTAAGTTCCTTTCGTGTCTAACTTATTCATGGCCTCAACAAGAGCCTTCGTCATTTCTTCATAATCTTTCTTCAACATCATGCCGTCACCTCCACGCCTTGCCACCAATCAGGAGCAGGTGTACCCTTCTCCCACTTGGCGAACTGCTTAGAATGGTAGTAGGCTTGGTATGCTTTGACTGCATCATCATCACGATACTCATCAGGCATAGCCTGTGCGAATGGTGTGAGTTTACCTTTAGGAATTACTTTGTCAATTATATTCATGTCTCGCATAACTACAATTGGGTAGTGACAAGCGTGTACTTTACCGAATCTTTGGAAATACTCATTACACAAGTCTACGGCGTGGTCGGCTAACCACATGAAGTTGTCACGACTGTCACCAGCCCATACTGTGCACGGATGGTGAGCGTAGCCACCTTTGTAAGGAGTCCCTGACTTAGTAAGTGGCATCTGCTCATCAGTCGCACCGTGTCGGCGCAGGGCTGATGCCATCATCTGTGCGGCTTCAACACACATCTTAGGTACATGCTTGTCGCAGTGCATTTGCGCTGCTGTTGTTGGGTCTAAGTCTAATACGAATATGTTCATTCATCTCGCCTCACTATTACAATAACCTTGCCTTCTATCATCTGTTCTATAGACCAAAATGCCATCTGTTCGTCTGTCATACCTTTCCTGTAATGTTCGTCATTACAGTTCATGCACCAGTCTTGGTCTTCTTTCGCCAGTAGTTCGTGACTGTACGCATCCTTCCCACAGTTTTCACAGGGGAATGCTTCATCGTCATCGTCTACTACTAACACTCTCGTCATCAATCCGTTTAACGGTATTACTTCTATTTTCATTCCTCTTCTCCCTCTTCTACATAGAATGTCACGACACTACCTCTTACATGAGGAGGTAGTAAGTCGCCATTGAAAGGACAAAATGTGCCCAATATCAATACTTCATCTGTAAGTTTCTCATCTATTTGTCTGATAATTTCAGGTCGGCTGAGTGCTTTGTACTCGACCTTACCAGTGTGGTAGTTGAGCATTGCATCGTCACCAGCAAGCAAACCGAAGTCATATGGCTCGGTTGGTATCTGAGCATCACAGACAGGACAGGTGATAACTACAGACCACTGCTCTACCGTTTCAGTAGTGCCGTCAGGTAGTGCCATCTCCTGCTGACCATCAAACTTCCATCTGCCGTCTTCAAGTGGGAAGGCCGATAGTGGAGTCTCGCAACTACACTTCCAACTCTGTGCCATCTCTTGTCTGAGCATCATCTCTTGTATGTGTCTCTCTTGAGGACTCAAGTGTTCTACATCTACAAGGTTGACATCTGATTCATCCACATCCCATCCAAGCCCTTCGATGAGAATACGCATTCTGATTCTCGCTTGTGCACTTGTTGGGTTGTTCTCTTGTTCTATTAGTTTGACAGTCTGACCAGCCTCACGAACATAGGATAGCCCTAAGCCCGCAGGTTGCCACAGCCCGCCCTCTCTCAATCTTTCCAGTATACTTCTTGCACTGTCTTCGGGTGTCATCTGTTCTTCTGTCATTCTTCCTCTCTCCTATATGGTTTGGTCGCAGTACACGGCGCATCTTCAAGATGCCAATGTAGTGGACCTGTTATCTCTATCTTACAATACGGACAAATCATATTCATTCCTCCTTGTAATGCTCTTTGCATCGGTTGCATCTACAGTTTTGGCAACCACAACAAGAGTCATCAGTTGGTTCAGCACACAAGGTATTTGCTTCACCTACATGACCTAAACAATCTCTGTAAGAGTCCTCTAAGTAGGAGTGACAAGTGTTGAAGTTCCTGCCTTCCGGTGCAAAGATTTCCCATTTGGGTTCATCATAAGGATTGTTGTGCACATAATCATGATGACTATCCCATAGTGGAACAATCTCGTATACTCCGTGGTCTGTTTCTATGTAATGTGTTTTCATACAATTACCTCAGTATAGGATTTCGCTGAACATTGGAACCTTTTCAAGTTGGTCTTCGATAGACTTACCGTTGACTGCCTTGGTAGTAATGTCTCCAAGTACCTTGTGAACTGTTTGAAGCCTGTCGGTCATTGTCTTGTAATTCAAAACGCTTCCCTTCAAAGTCTCCTTACCATCAGTCCAAACAGGCTTGTGTGTGATTGCTCCAGTTAGGATATTGTATACATGGTAGAGTGAGTGCCTGTCTTCATTGTTGACATTGACCCAATCTTCTGAGTGGTTCAACCAACCTTGGCCCATGACTCTCCACATGTGACCTCTTTGAATGGATGTGACATTACCGTCATCATCACGCTTCAATGTAGGCTTAGTAATTAATTTCTTGCGCTCACAAATTGTCATCAGTTTCTCAAACACATCACGGTTTATCTGAATGTCCTTCATTGATTCTGCGACAATGATTTCCCTCGCCGCTGTCTCAAGTACTGCCATGATTTTCTCAGCAAGTCCTTCAAAGTCAAAACTACCAAGCGCACCATTCGTGTGCTTGAGATTGACAATGGTAGCGGAGTCGCCCAATACTTGTCCGTTAGTACACACGAGCCTTTCTGCAACTGCCTGTACCTTGTAAGCCGAAGAGCCGTCAAGACTGTTGTAGATTGCGAATCCGATTCTGTAGTCACCAGTGTTCTTGAAGCCTCTTCTTTTCCAGTTCTGTCCAAGGTGGCTACCTGCTTTTTCCCAATCAATACTACTTGTAGCGTCTACGAACATAGCCGCTGCTTTACCTTCATTCCAAGCGATGACCTGAGCAGGCCAGCCTTTCTCTGCGGCCATTTCAAGTACAGGACCGAAGCCTGTTCTGTATGGCATTGGGTAGTAAGATGGGCTGAATGTACCTAAGTATGCACCCGCAGGTCTTTTCTCATCTGCATATAGTGGATTGAATATTGCATAAGCAACTGGCTCACCAGTCTCATCATTCGCTCTTGCCACTGTACTACCTTGTTCGCCTTCACTGTGCATTACAAACACAGGCTTACGAGTAGGGTCGAAGTCCCAGTTGATACTGTCTTTCTTCTGACGACCACCGCTGAACAGCATGTTGTCGAAAGGTCCGTCAGGCATGACTACTACTTGACCTGAGTCATCTGCCACAGTCACTGTTGGTGCTGTCGCTGGTGTGTTCCAAATCGGTGCTTCGTCATCTACATCCATCACAAGTCCTGCTGGTATAGGCTCGTTGTTCTCAAATGCGTCTACTACTGTTATCTGCTCTTCTGTTATGTGGAGAGGGGAGAACTCTATCAGGTTCTGATATAGTTGCTGTCCTCTTTCACTATCGTCAGGTCTTACAAGTACTGCTACTCTGTCGTTCCCAAGTCTCTCAAATCGTGCTACCATTGTCCTCGCAAGGCGAACAGAATTGATACCCGATACAGACGGGTACTCCAGTTCTACCATGTTAGGTGTACTGCCAGTCACTTTTCCAATCAATGTTATGTCTTCCATGTTCATCATCTCTTCATTGCTCTTTTATTATATTTCTCATTTGTTTGGCTGTTATTTCCAAAAGGTAGCCACTTACCTTTATTGTCTTGATATAAAGGAATTAATCCAGTACATCGGTTTCCAAGATAGAAACTGCTAAAGGTTTCTTATTCATAGGAATGTCATGGGCACGGCGTTTGAGCAAGCATGGATGCTTCTCAAGTCTGCTTTCTTACCAACTGACCCTCAACAACAGTTAGGGTCAGGAATGTTTCGCACAGTCTATGGTCAACAGGGTAATCCTGATGTAACTAAGTTCGGCTACGGTGGCCTCGCTGATATGGCTACACTGAATGCACTTGCTCAAATGTACCCTGAATTGTTTGTAGGCGAGCAACCTGCTTATCTCGATTACCCTCAAGGTGGATTACCTGACTGGGTAATGAGAAGACCAACAGGAGAGCCAATTGCTGATACAAGAGAACTTGGTACAGAAGTAGGAATGCCATTCCCTTCTGTACAACAATTGGGTACGCCTATTGAAAGGCCAGCGGGTTTCACTGCTCAACAGTACAGACAGAGAATATCGAAACCTTTGCTGACTCAGCCGGGTGGTATATATGACAGATACCCAATTACTGAACAATTACAAATGTGGGATATAAAGCCTGAAAATTTCATAGGAGTGAGAGGCGGAATACTTGATGCTCAAGCACTTGGCTCACCACAGGTTGGTCAAGCAAAACTCGCTGACCCTATGTTCCTCGCCCCTGAATACCAGTACGGTAAGATAAAAGATGTCGAACTTGACCCTACTACTGTTGAATCATTTGCTCGCAATTTAGCACCTATTGAGCAGTTCGCTCGACCTTGGGAACAAATGTCAGAAAGGTTCGGTACACCTTCTCAACAAGATAGGTTTGAAGATATGCTCATGACCGAAGAAGAAAGAATGCAACTCATTCGTGACCGTCTCGGTCTATGAGTGCTAAATCCTTCTCATCTCTTGGCCTAACTTCGTGTACTATGTGTGAAATACTTGGCTGACCTTTCCACTTCGGTACTGTACCGACTTTACCATATTCTTTGCAACCTTCTCCGACAGTACAAGCGTCAAGGTTTTGCTTGACAACAAGCATAATGAAGTCACCTAGTCTCTTCCTAAATGCTTCTTCGTTTGATAACAAAGTATCGTAATCAACCGAAGTCGTACCAATCGAGTGAGCACGAATTATTTCATCCAGTTTGATGAGAATGCTCGCAGCAGTGTCGTAGTGTCCTCTCTTTACAAAATGTTCATAGTGGTCAATCATTTTCTTTCCTCCTTTCAAATAAAAATACACATGGTATTGGTAATCCTTTTCTTTCTTTGTACTCAGGTCGATTAAGTAGTACCCCTCTGTTTCTCTCTACAGAAGCACTATCATCATTCATTGCGCTCAGACCTGTATCCAACAGTGACAACATATCCTTTACAGTGTGACCTTCGCTTGGAAAGAACTGTACGCATTGCCTGTCGTCAATCTCATGGACTACGATGTTACCAGTGCCTTTGAAATCAATCATCCCTTTATCCTCCAACCTCTTTCTTCTTTCATTCGCTTGACTAACTCTTTGACTAATCCGCTTCTTTGCTCCACATTACCACCATCAAGTACTGCCTTGATAACTCTGCGCTTTTCTTCTACAACTCTGTCAAAGTGTTCATCAATTGTACCTATACAAGATAGGTAAACAGCGTGTACATTTTGGCTCTCCTGCCCTATTCTATAGATTCTGTCTTCTGCCTGTTCTTCGTCAGCAGGTGTCCATTCCCTCTCAAGGAATACAACAGTGTCAGCACGAGTGAGTGTGATGCCTTCTTTGGCCGCAACGGTATTACAAATGAGCACTCCTATGCGCCCCGCTTGGAAATCTTCTACAATCTCTTGTCTTGCTTTGGAAGCAGTGTCGCCTGATATTGTCCTTGAGTCTTTGAACTTGTCAGCCAAACGCTTGAGAACATCACGGTGATGTGTGAATACTACTATTGGTTTGTCTGTCTGCTCACGATACTGTTTAATCCAATCAAAGGCATAGTCTACCTTCATCTGACCACAGATATGTCTGAGGTCACTAATCATATTGAGCATGATACCTTTGGGTAATGGCTCGCCATTGAGATAGTAAGAATCAATCTTGCTATCCCATTCGTCTTGAGCGTAATCGTAAGGACTCCTTGTCTTCTTGTCCAGCATGATTGGTAAGAATGTCCTTGTCTTTGGTGGAAGTTCAGGAAGCACTTCGCTCTTGAGCCTACGGATACACAGGTCACGAGTGCGCTCGTTCAACTCCTTCGTGTGTGAAGCACCGTCAAAGTTCCAGCCGTATCCGTCATGGTACGGGTCGCAATATCTTTGAGCAAAGTCCCAAAAGGATGGGAACTGATTCGGGCGCATGAGATTCAAAGTGTTGAAGAACTCCTTTGGTCTGCTTGAAATCGCTGTACCTGACAATGCAATTATCTTCGGTGAGCAGTATGCTACATTGAGAGTCGCCTGAGTTCTCTGAACAGGTTTGTTCTTACTACCTGAGTTCTTGATGTAATGGCTCTCGTCAAGTATGACAAGGCGTGGTGCAATGGCGATGAGTTCGTCTTGCTTCTTCGTCATCAAGTCGTAGTTGATTACAACGAAGTCTGTCATTTCTACAGCGTCTTTACCTGATGTGATTACTTGAACATTCTCGTCAGGTAGCCACTTGTTAAGTTCCTTCTTCCAGTTGAACTTTACATTTGAAGGACAGACCACTACCGCTGGCCTCGACTCAGGATGTAGAGCAGCGTAGCCAATTGAACTTAAGGTCTTACCTAGACCCATCGAGTCTCCAATCAAACACTTGCCTTTACTCATCTCTGCGAATGCTACCGCTACCTTTTGGAACGGGTAGAGGTCAAGACCTTCGGGGAATTTACCTTTTAGTTTCTCATCAATGTTAGTAAGCATCTCCTCACTTAGTTCAGATGCGCCGCTGATTTCGACTCGTGCGATGCTCTCTTGGATTTTCTTGTTGACTTCTTTGTTGTCACTGATTGCATCTGCCAGTGGTTGGTATGAGTCTTTGAGTAGGCCATGTAAGGTGATGGCTTGCTCGACAGGGATAGACCAGCACTTCTCATCTGAGTGGAACTTGCGACCACTGATGCTTCTTACTGCATTCAGTACAGTGTCACGCAAGTAGTTGTCACTGAGATAAGGCCAGTGAAGATACAACCTTGTACGCTTTACCTTTGTCCAGCAATCTGATTTGTTTTGCTGGTTTTGCGAGGAGGCTGATGCATAAGTCCTGACTACACTGGTGTCGTATCCGCCAAGTCCGTCAAGAATGTCACAAGCCTCTGCTACTACATTGGCATAGTTCTGCAAACTCCAAAGCCTCTTCTCTGAATCCCACTTGAACTTAGGGAAGGGAAGGTTGTCTTTGAGAGCCTGATTGGTGTCAGGGTTGTATCTATACTTGAGTCCGACACGCTCTCCGTATGCGTCTCTATAGATTTCAACCGTAATAGTTTCCATGTAATCATCTCCTCGTTAGTTTCGGGTTTTTGAATGTGAAAGCATCCAGTTCCATGAGTAAAAACTCAATCAAGTGGTCTTTGTTATCAAAGATGAAATCCGTTGATTCGTCTGAATCAATGTCGTTTACTTCCAGCGTCAATTTGTATTTCATTTTTCATTCCTCCTCACCATTCCATAGAATCTGTCCATAGCCTTATTACGGATGTCCATGTACTCATCCCAAGATATGTTTGTGCAAAAGTATTCAACGCACTCTTTACCTGTAATGCTCATGTCTTCTACGGATGGTCGATACCAACCCCTCTTACCTGATGAGCCAAACTCAAACCCTGCGAAACTACCACAAGGTAGGATGCGGAAGTGGGTATGACCTGACGCTTTGGCTGTTAAGAGTATGTGCTCAAGCCATTCTATTTCACAAAACTGTGTTGATTTCATATCTATGCACCTATCTCTGTACCACAGAAAGAACAGAACGGGCCATGCTCAGATGAGCCTAAGTGACCCGACCATCCAAAGTCATCATTGCACCAAGTCCACCTACCGTCAATACGGTAGAAAGGACTGAGCCTTATTTCATCCATTTCTTTCCTATCTTCTTCGCTATGGTAATTGAACTCGTCAAAGTCTGACGGCCATACCTCTGATACTTTTTCTATTTTCATTTTCATTCCTCCTTTACTATCCGAATCATTTCTTCCATTGTTTCATGCGCTCTCGACCAATCCATTCTTCGTCCAATTGCATGGGAATGTTCTTCCCATTCTTCCTCTGTCAAATCAGGAAAACAGTCTTTATCCCACCAAGCGATAATAATTTCTTCATCTTCGTTCATTCCTTGTAAATACCTTATTGCATCTTTTACCTTCATTCCTCTTCATCTCCTTGTTCTTTCAACCATTCTTGGAAGCCAACATATTCAGCCTCATCCCATCCTTCGCACAGTAAGGAATCACCCTCTCTTGCTGGTATTCCTGTATCTTCCCAAACTTCGGGGTCGTATTGAGTCATTACCCATAGTGTTCCTGTGTCTCGGTCAGTATCATATGCCATGTGTGATTTAGTCCATCCGTGTCGCTCAAAGAAAGCATCAGCCATCTCATCCCATACGCCAGCAGTTCGCTCAATTCTTTCTTCACAGTAAAGTTGCATGTATTCTTCGTATTTCTCTTCTTCATTCATTCTTCAAGCCTCCTCAAAAATACTCCTTCTTGAGTGAATTGATAGCACACTTACGGCAGTATCTATTTCCTGCATACATACCCTCTGTTTGGAAATAAAGCCTAACTGCTTCCTTGCCACATGCCATGCAACATTCTACACCGAACCAATCCTTGTCAAGTGCTTGCTTGAATGTCATAGCCTTGCGCTTGTTCCACGCTGCGATGCGTCTCTCCTCAGCCTTCGCCTGTCGCTCCTTATATTCTCTAGCACACTTTTCTCTAAATGTTTCTTCACTCATTGTTCAAGCCTCCTCGTATTCCCAGTAAATCCATTCGTCTGTCTCAATTACAATTAGTGGTTTGTTCATTTACTGTGCCTCCTTGTGACATTCCTCTGAACAGTAGTGTTCATCACCGCTGGCAAAGTCACCTTCGTCTTCCATTTCTTCACCGCATTCATCACAATAGTACACTGTTCTGTCTTCGACATCAGTGACCTCAATATGATTACAGTCGTCAATTAATGCGTTCCTACAATCTTCTTCGCTGTCGCAGTAGTATTGTCCGTAGGCATCCTCTCTGAATCCCCACTCGTAATCCTTGAGGCTAGTACCACAGTGATTACATTCGTAGTGGTCTACTTCGTCATCGTCTGCTTCGCTTCCGTCAATATAGTATATTTTCTTTTGTTCTTTCATTCTTCTTCGCCTCCTATCGGTACACCTGCCTCTTCTAACTTCTCAACTACCCAGTCACCATTCCTTGGTTGCTCTGCGATAGCCTCAAGAGTATGCTTCAATGCTCCGAGCATTTCCATAGCGTGTTTCAAGTCCTTCCTCGACTGCCTCAACGCAGTTGCCATTCCGTGTATACTTGCCATATCTATACCTCCATTATTTTGTCGTATGCTGATTTCATTACTTTCAACCAAGCCTCTGATGCCTTGAAGTATCTGTATTCGTAGTCACCTAATTGTCTGATGTACAAGTCAGCCTGACCTCTAAAATAATCATCAAGCGTATTGTAGTTACATGACTTCTTACAATCCTCTACAAACGAATCTCTATCAAACTCACGAAGAGTTAAGTCCTCGTTGACATACATTGTAGAGTAATGCATCCCGAATGAAAAGTCACCGTGAGAACTGTTCGATTTACCTGTTGTCATCTTTAGCATAGTCGAGCGCAACTTCTCTCTGACTTTATCCTCTGTGAGAATATTCCACTCTGAATCTTTGCACCTTGACAGTCTTTGTGAAAGTTTGAAAATTAAATCCTGTTGTCTTTTCTTGTTGTTTATTTCCTTGGCATTCTTCCTGTTCTCCCAGTGCTTCTCTACTCTCGCAGTCCATCGCTTGAGAACACTTGAGATTGGCCTTGAGTGCCTGTTCAGGTCAGTGTATCTTGCATGTCGACTGTATCTGATAAAGGGTTTGTCTGCGATTCTCCATTCGATTCGTGCCCAACTGTAACTACCTGTTTCCTTGTATGTAAGCAGGTGATTACTATGGTCGGTCAACAGGTCAATTGTGGATTGGATATGTGCCTCTGATATTTTAGCAAGTTTGCCGTCAAGTGACTCTTGCCTTAGTTCTTCAATTTCCTCATCAGTTTTCTTTGCTCTCCATCCCCAGTGGGATGAGTTGCTTTCATTCAGAGCATCCAACACTGCGTTGATGTTTCTGTCCTCTATCTTGTTGAACTTGATACCTTTGTCTACCTGAGTCCACTCGCTTTCTTTGTATTTCATTGTCATTCTCATTCCTCCTCATCTAAATTAATTAGTTCACTTCTGTTATTCAAGACAACTGACGGAGAGGTAGCATCGTATGATACGAATACTTCCCATCCTCTCATTGTCTTTCTTATTATGTCTCCTAACTTGGCAGCGGGTACTCTGTGTACATCAGTTATCTGATACCAGTTGTCATTGACCGCTTGTATTTCCAAGTGCATGTTTCTCGCTACTTCTAATCTGTATCTTCTCATTTCAATCATCTCTACTATCGGGTCTACCGTCTTCATACCATATGTTAGCGTTCATTCCTTCACCGCATTCGCAGTGAAACACTCCATCTTCTAATTCCATTTCTTTGCCACAGCATATCGGGTTATCGCTCATTGCCAATCTCCTCCTGCAATTTCTCTAAGTCTACTTTCCATCATAGCAATCTTATTGTTAAATTCATATTCGTATATATCATGAGACATTAGTCCCAGTCTCTTTAGGTCGTGTGCTGTATTACAAACAGCCTCCAAGTGTCCAAACATATCTGTTATTTTCATATCTATTTCTTCTTGTGTCATTCTTCATTCCTCCCTAAGATACTCGACACATCAACTCTGTATGTGCCGTCAGTATTCGCTTCACTTTCCAGTGGAAGCGTAGGTGTCTCATCTGTTTCGCTGGTTTCTTGAGAAAGGTCTTCGGATTCTTCCAAGTCTATGTCCTCAATGTTCATACCTGCAAGGTCACCAAAGCCTTCTTCGTTATCCTCTGTGAACCACATCTTGTAGTTCTCTGCTTTGATATAGATACCACAGTTGGTACACATGCCCTGTATGAACTTCTCTTCATTGTCATGCCAGTAATCGAAATCGTGATTGCCTTTCTCGCATCTTTGTAGTGCCTTGAAAGTCAACATGGTCGCTTCTAATTTCTGTGCTTGCTTCGTCAATTCTTCTGCTTGCTTTTCGTAATCTTTCATATTCATTTTTCTCACCGTCTTATCTTTATTGTCTTCATATAAAGGAAATGGCTCAGTCAGTCTTTTCTGCTGAATGGATTCTTCCCTCTTCTTTCTTTCTTGACGCATTTCATACACCTTCCTGTTTTGGGATGGAGGTGATTACTCTCTTCATTACAAGTTAAGCACTTCATTTCTCTCTCCCCAGTACTTGTTCTCCACTCATTGTCGGGTCACCAAGTACCCATCGGAGTGCATAGGTCACGCCCTGTAATCCCTTGTAGTCTCTCATGTGTTGCGCTTTGTCACGCATAGAAGTATTAGGGTCATTGATTGCTTTCTTGTGTATATTTCTTTCAATTGTCGCCCACTCAAGCATTTGTAGTATTTGTTTCCACTGTTTGTCGTAGGTAAATTTACTGTCGTCAATCATTCTTCATCTCTCCAATCCATCTGTTCTTCAATTATCTTTAGTGAAATATCTGCATCACTTACAATGTAAGCATACAAATCATCTGCAATTGAACGCAACCGCTTGACTTCTGCTTTCTCCCATAATTTTAGATTCTTTTCAGTCTTTACTCTTTCACGCAACCGCTTGACTTCTTCAAGGAGTAGTGGTGCGTCTGCTATCAGTCGTGCATTGGGATGGTCGTTGTCAGTGAAGTAAGATGTTTCAGTCACCAGTACCCCGTTTGCATCTACAATGTCAAGGTGAGAGCCTTCGTCATCGTATGGTTGTCCTTCGGCAGTTCGCCACGGTGCGTCGTTATGTCCTTCGTATTTGTCTGTGTCAATCATTCTTCATTCCTCCAAGGCATCTCCGCTACCAATTCATCAAGTGTCATGTGTGGTTCACCTACAATGTGTAGGTACAATTCATCAGCGACAAGTCGCAACCGCTTGTATGCTTCAAGGAGAAGTGGTGCGTCTGCTATGAGTTGTGCGTTGACTGATGCTTCTTCGATAGCAATATCTTCCATGTGCATTTCACCAATCTTATCACACTGATACCAATTGGAATTGATGTGCTTGAACTCCCACGGCCCTCTTGTGTGTCCTTCGTATTTGTCTGTGTCAATCATTCTACTTCCACCTTCCATTCAGTATGCTCATCATCGTCTATCTTCACCACAACACGATGCCCGTTCTCAAGCATCCACGCTTCACAGTGGTCGAAACAACAGTCCTCTCTGTATTCATAGAAGGCTTGCACAATTTGTTCTTCAATGTACAGTGCCTTACGCAACCGCTTGACCTCTGCAAGGAGAAGTGGTGCGTCTGCTATGAGTCGAGCGTTTGCATAATCCTCTTCTGTCCACTCACCTGTTATGGCTACCAATTCTGCAACCATAGCGTCACATTGGTTCTCATGAATCACGGTGGGATGAATAACATCAGGCGCATCATCCACATACCAGCCGCCTTTTGTATGTCCTTCGTATTTGTCTGTGTCAATCATTCAATCATCTCCTTCAATTTCTTCTTTGAAGAATCCCTTAAGGAAATTCACATTATCTTTCATTTTCTTTGACATAAATCTTGAGTCCATATTCTTGCGAACCATTGTTCCTAAAGGAACACCTAATGCCTTTGCTTCTTTATCTGAAAGCGTTCTTATCATTCAATCATCTCCTTTGGTTGCCATCCATCTTCTTCTGTGTATGTGTATAATTCTTTGAGAATAATTCCCCAATCAGCCCAAGCATAACGCTCGTCAAGATTTTCGTATTGGTCGTGCATGGTATAGTCATCTTCACACATGCTCCAGTTGTCTGTGATACTCCACAATGCACCGCATTCTTTCGTAACCCTGTCAAGTCTTTCACGCAACCGCTCGACTTCTGCGATAAGTGTATTCATCAGTATTTGTACACCTTCACTACCAAGCAGGTTATCATCCCACATCTCAATGTATTCGTCCATGTCAATCATTCTTCTTCACTTCCTTCAATCATTTTCTTAAATTCATCATCACTCATCATCACTTCATAGCGCATGGGTGAAGTCTCAATTATCTCAACCTCATTGTCTAACAAGGTTGCGAGTGTAGCGTAGGTGTTGACGATGATAGTTCCTGTCGCCTTCACCTTGCGAGCGATAGCCTCGACCATCAGAGAGAACTCTGCGTCATGATACGCTTGCTCATCCAGTGGTGGGTACTTCGATGTAGCCTCCAGCATCTTACCTACGAAGTCATCCGATGGCTCGCCTTCCAATGTCTTAATCCAATCAGAGCCGTCTCTGTATTCTATCATCCAGCCGTCTGATTTGTAGTGGCGCAGTAGTTCATTCTTGACATAGATGTGATTGCATCTATCAACAAGCCACTGCTCATCTTGGTATGGGAAAGAGTGAATGGTTATTCCTCCTGTGGTTTATTTGAGAAAGTAATTATGTCTGCATCTTCATCGTATATCAGATACTTGTCGTAGTAAAATGGTTCAGACAAATCCATGTTCCATACATCGAATACTTCACACAACTCTCCGATGTAGTACTGGTCACTACCTGAATGGACAGCCTCGCCTACAATTGTGCGAATCATTTCTTCCTGCTTACATACATCGTTCCATGTCCTGTAAGACTCGGTGCGATGAAGGTAACTAGGATTGTGCTTGTCGAACAGTTTATCGAATACTGTGTTCTTCAAGTGCCACATGAACTCTTCTCTGCTCTTGTGTCCTATGTTCGCAGTCCAGCCAGCCTCTTCAAGTCGCTTGACATTCTCAAGTGTAATGAACTCCGATACTTCGTCATGTTGCCAGTCAAGTGCATCCAGCATCAAGACGAATCGCTCGTAGGTTTCTTCTGCTGATACCGAGTACCTGCCTTCTCCAATCTTACCAGTTCCAGTACGCATACACAGTACGCCAAAGGCGAAGCCGTTGGTGACTTGTATCTCTTCCTCTGTAAATCCTTTTTCTATTCCGTTTTCAATTCCTATTATCAATGCCATGTTTATTCCTCCTGTGTTAAGTTAAGTCGCCTGTCTAATTCTCTGTGACAATCCAGTATCTTGTCGTAAGCATAGTTGTAAGCCTTCTCTAATGCTTCTCTATTATCATAGGACAAATTATCTTCGCCTCCGAACTCTACATATTTCTGATAGAAAATACATTGTTGGTTCAGTGGTGTATTTATCCAAGCCTCGGAAATCCATTCCCACCTTGAATCAAATATTTCCATAGCATCTTCGCCTAAGTATATGGCGTGTCTCATCCATTCTTTGTTTTCTTTTGTCATTCTCATTTTTCATGCCTCCTATTGTATCGCTCGATTGCTCTTTTCAATTCCTCGATGTCTACGCTACTGCTCCCCCACCTGTTGTTGCATTGTTCCGCCAACTCAAGTAGTAACTCGTGGTCACAAGAGTGAACTGCATCAATGAAATTTGTATGCAAACCCCCGTAACCTATCATGTGCATCATTACTTCATACATTTCTTCGCTTATCATTTTTCATTCCTCCATTTCTATTATCTGCACTATACTACTAATGCAAGTATTCTTCTTTTCCTCTGCTTCCTGATAGGTACTGTAAGTACCTACCAATCTCCAGCCTCCTACTATTACTGCGTACACCATTCAAAGCCACCTCTGATTGATTGCGTAGCCACCTGTCGAGTCAGGCTCGCCATTACGAGTACCGTGTGGTTCAGGTGTACCATCAGGCCAAAGGACTTGACCAAGAGTATAGATGAGATGGAAGCCCATATCCATACCAACACCTTCGACCTTGATGGCATAGTGCTTGTCACTGTATTTCCAGTCCAGTGCTTTCGCTACAAGGTAAGTGAAATCGTAAGGGTAGTCGTCTTTGATTTGGCGCACCTTGATGAAGCGGGTCATACCTGACTTGGTGACATGCTCCAGTTGTGTGTACAGTGTATCGTTTGGTTCAATTGCTTCTCTTAGTTTTTCTATTGCTTGTTCTCTATTCATCGTTCATCACTCCTCGTAGTGTCGCCATCAATTCTTCTGTCGCTCTTAAGTTCGCACTTGCATTACCGATTATGTCAGCAACAATCCTAATGGTTGTAGCCACCGATGGTAGTTCCTCAAAGTCCAGTGCAACATCACCGCCCTCAAGTACACTCAACAGTGTATCGAATAATTCAATCGCTCCTTCTACATCTTCTTTGCTTTGGTATTCCTTGCTCATTTTTCTCGTCTCCTTATCTTTATTGTCTTGGTATAAAGGAATTGATTCAGTCATTCGATTTCTATGACTACCTCAATCTGTCCTTCTTCATTCTGTGCTACCCATAGTAGAGTTGCTTCTCCGTGTCTTGTTTGTATTGTGTTCATTCTTCTTCGCCTCCTTCATAAAATCCAGTACCTGCACAAGCAGGGCATTCGTCATTGATTCCTAACCGTGAGTCATACAGTCCTCCTGTACCGTAGCATTCAGGGCAATCGTCACTCATCATATTAACAACTCCTGTAAATCACAAACCCTACTACTCATTCCATCGGCTACGAGTTGGTCTAACTCAACACCTTTGTATTCTTGGCTCAAGTAATTGCGTAATCTTCTTTCTATCTCCCATTGTAAGAACAAGGGTAGTTGACATACAAATTTATTATTCATTCTTCTTCGCCTCCTTGTATTGCTTTGATGATGAAGTCACAAGCGGATTGTGCTTCATGGAATGCTTTGTCAAGTGCGCTGTCTTGGTCTTTACAAGCATCAAGCCAGTGCTTCAAG
>Ga0196901_1000403_pt1 | contig 22725 bp, 31 predicted proteins | sample CB_VirMetaG_FD_169099 | JGI IMG/M metagenome (GOLD analysis project Ga0196901, IMG submission 169099) | Freshwater to marine saline gradient viral communities from Chesapeake Bay - CB_1504_1 Viral MetaG (v3) (version 3) | ecosystem: Environmental > Aquatic > Marine > Coastal | place: USA... | reverse complement strand
TGTACCGTCAGCTTGTACCGCAGCACCGCCAATTGTACCTGAAGTTTGTGATGCAGTAACCAACATAGCTGCAACAGCTTTGTCAATCTTAACCGCTAGAGCTTCACCAGCTTGTTTAGCTAGTTCGCCACGTGTTGCAAAGTGAAGAACTTTCTCTTCAAATTTATCTACTGCCATTGCAAAGTATTCAAGAGCATCGATGTTGATGATACGCTCTTTAACTGCAACTGTTGACATTGTTAACTCAGTACCAGGTACGTGAGTATTTGTATCAGCGTCAGAAGACTGACCAATTACAGGGATAGAGATTGAAGAACCGCTTTCGATTGATTTAGTTGTAACCAAATCTAAGAAAACTTGTTTACGGTCAAATGCTGTTAATACAGAACCGTAGTAGATTTCTAAAGCGTTGTTCATGTCGGTAGGAACACCGCGTGTACCAGAGGTAAAATTACCAATGTTATTTACTGTTAATGCCATTTTATTATCCTTAAAATATGATATGTGTATTTTGTAATCGTAGCTATCTTTATATAATAATCTTTAAGTTGTCCGTAGAACATGAGCGCATCATTGTTGTTAGGGCTTACAGAATACTTACAAATCTGCTCTAAGGTTACTATTAGTTTGTGTAGTTTACGCTACATTATTAAGTGTCTTAGTACGTCTACTATTGACAGCTTAGCTAAGTTGTCTTCCTTTATATTATTGAATTGCCCCAACCCCCTAAAGGAGACGAAACGAGGGAAGGGACAAATTAGTTACAGAATACCACGCTTACGAGAAGCTAAGTATCTTTGGTCTACCATTTTGGTGTACTTAGCATCTTTACCATAGAGTCTATCAGTCATAGCTTTCTGCCATTGGTTCTTGTCTGCAAAAGGTTGCATACCACCACCAGCTGAATCACCTTCAAGTCTACGTGTAGTTGTAGGTGCTTGTTGGTCATACTTTAACTTCATGTACTCTAAGTTACGTAATACTCTTTGTTGGTCTAGGCTATCAACAGCTGCGTTGTAGTCGTTAATAACGTCTTCAGTCATATTCTGTGATGCCCAATTAATAATATCTACGTACTGCTCTTGTCCACCAACTGAATTGTAGATAGTATTCTTAACGGTTTCAGCGTAAGCTGTTTGTCCTTGGATATACTGGTCTACTTGTTGTTTGGTGAAGCCTTTTTTAGCTAGGTCAGCATAAGACTCATCTGATAGCTTACCCTTTTCTGCAACCTCTTGCTCGTACTTGGTGACATTGAAATCAGTGTCGGTAGTATCTTCAACTTTAGGTTCTTCTTTGGGTGCTTCAGGTTCTTTAGGCTCGCCTAGTTTTTTTTGTAATTCATTGTAAGCTTGTAACAAATCTTCTTGTGATTTAAACTTACCAGCAATCAGCTCTTCTTTAGGTGTTCCATCTTCATTGTAACCTTCCGGCACACCTTCAGCTGCCTCGTCACCAGTCTTTTGTGACTCTTGGTAACGTGCCTTAGCTGCTGCTTCTACTTGTTGTTGCTCAGACATCTGTGGGGATTGTTCAACCACACCTGTATCTACCATCTGCTCTTCAGCCATATTACTCTCCTTTAGCTACTGGTGCTTTAGGTGTAGGTTTTGGAGCTGGAGTCATATCGATGCTGTTAGGGTAGCCTCGTTTAGCTTCCTCTTCTTTATCTCGTAGGTAGTAATCAGCGTCTGTAATTGTATTCTTATTTTTGGTTTTTACACCATTCTGTTTTAATTCGTATAGCGATTGTTGTTTAGCCATTGTTTATCTCCTTTAGATTAATTAGCCTTGATTTAGTAGTTGTTGCGGTAATTCTTTTGTGCCTGCATCTACTAGATTACCAGCACCTTGTTGTGCTAATGCTGCTTGTTGAGCTGCTGCTTGTTCCTGTTGGATTTGCTCTTCAGATTTAATTAGGTCTGTAACATCGAGTGATAAGCTATTAGCTATTTTCTCAATATACACACCAACATTTAATCTGCTTAAGATAATCTCAGGGCTACCAAGCTCTTGTATTAGTTGATTGAACTGACGTATCTTATCTAGCTCTACGTTACGACCTAATGCCTCGATACCTGTAACAATCACCATATCAATGCCTAGTGACTCGACATCGGCTTTCGATTGATTAAGTAGTAGGTAAGCTAGGGGTCGTTGTAGCTCAAGGGATAGGATACTGTAAACACCACCTAGAGACTTCTCTAAGTCAGCTGCCATATAGCGAATCTCAGTAGCTGTAGTTCTTTCAGAATCACGTGCTGCTGATGATGCTACTAGGAATGCTTGCTCAAGTCTACGTGTAAGGTCTTGTACCATCTGCATCGGTACTTGCATATCAGCACCTTTGTCGACACGCAGAGTTGTAATATCATTCTCTAAGTCACCTAAGATACAGATACCATTCTCAGCTTCGTTAATATCAGCAATATCAACTGTAGAGCCTGCACGTTTACCAAAGAGTACACGTGACATTACTGCTGATGACTCAATGAGTAATTGGTATAGACCTTCAAGTGAACGGAAGTCGCCTAAGTATTGCTCTACTAAACCACGACCATAGTTTTCACCATTGATTGAAGTCCAGCGAAGAGGGATGAAAGGTAGCTCACGTTCGTTGTTGTAGCTTACATCTGAACCATCTACTATAATCTCTTCTACCTCTTGGAACTCATACCACTTGCCTTCTTTGTAGATAGCACGTGTGAATATGGTAACGGTTGAGGAGTCTGCAATTTCAGGGTCGCTTGATAATTGAGCTAAGATGTCTTCAGGTAGGGTGTCACGTGTCACTGCTTCTTTAGCAATGATTTCTACAGGGTTACCTGAGAAGTCACGTGAGACTACGAAGTTTTCCATCTTATAGCTTTTGATACCAGTTTCAGTTTTGTATAGTAATGCATTACCACCGATGATTAGTGACTTACAAGCTTCAAAGATAGGAACTCGTAGAGCTTCTCGCTCAATTTGTTTCATCATTGCTTGCTCAAGTAAGACTAAGTTTTTCTCTAGTTCATCTACTGCACCTTGCTCTTGCTGTTGTAAAGCACCCTTAACTTCGTCATTCGGAAGCAATCGGAAAAAGCTAGTGTTTGGGGGAAGTAATGCGAGTAAGAGTTTACTTGCAAGGTTGTGTACAAGACGGCTACCAACTGCTTGGTAAGGTGTAGTCAAGTCATCTGTTTCTGTATGACCATCGTCTGTAACAACGGAAGGGATTGTTAGTTTAGAACATTCTCTAGCTCTATCAATAACTGCTGAACGTTCAGCTTCAAGCTTTGAGAACTTTTGTTTTGAGGTGGAGTTCTGAGCAATTAGCTCTTCCACACTATATGAGGGTTGTTGTGCCATTAGTTACCTTTAGTCTTTCTCTAGCCAGTTAAGTGTCCATGCAATATCTGTTACTGATAACGCAGTATCAGTGAAAGCTACGATAGCAAATGTTTGACCTACGTACATATCTAACCCCATCCCCATAGAATCAATATTACTAGGTGAAGATTCTGCTGGTGTATTTCCGTGGTCTGCATGAGCATAGGAGAATGTTGTATAAGCTACTTTACCACCACTAAATGTAGCAGTCGTATTTACTTCAAGCTCACTGCCTGTAATTGCTTCCCATGTGCCACCTGTAATAGTTGGCATAGCTACAAATTGAATAGTAACTAATGTATCAGCTGTAGCTTGGTGTGCTTTTAGCCCAATGCGTTGTAAGATACCACGCAAAGAAGGGATTGAGGAGTTATTCCTAAAAGCTGCTAGTAGCTTTGGAGTTACCCCCACATCAAGTGTTCGGTTGACTCCTACTTCCGTTGGATAGCAGCATGGTGTATCAGGCATTTGTATAATAGAAGTCATATTTTATCCTTAAGCCGTGCCTGTGCCTGCTTGACCAGTTGCTGTTGCACCTGTTGTCGTAGGAATTTGTAATGATTTAGCACCTAGCTTAAGAGCATCTTGTTTACGCTTCATCTCATCTTGAGGTGTCTGAGCTAATGTCTGTGTAGATGTAGCTTCAACTGCTGGTGCTGCTGGAGGAGGTGTAAAAGCTGGTCGCTCTACTACGGATGGTCCTGATTTACCACCGCCGCCACCTTCAAGGGTAGCTAGTCCTTTGCCAATTAGTTTTTTTGTGAATGCTTGCTCAGGGAGCATGTCAAAATGATTATAGTTCATTAGTCTGTCCTTATATTTACTTTTGAGGTTAGTCTGTTAAATGCTTTAGTTACTTCATCTATTTCGTAAATCCATGTTTCATACGCTTTTCTACCTTTAATTTTTCGAGACATCCTTACAGAATGCTCAGAAGCATAATAGTGTTCTAAAGCTATATTATTACTAATACTCAATACGCCTGATTGAAGGTTAAGTAAGAAAGCAGCTTTAGAGTTTCGATGTTCAGGTGTTACATATAAATACGTAAGTCCTACCGTATGACCACGAAAACCAAAGTAAGTGTTGTAAGAAAAGCCAGCAAAGCCTACAGCTTTTTCGTTAATAATCGCTAAGTAGATACACCAATGCCTTTGAATAAAATCATCTATATTAGCTGTACCAGTTCCAAATAAAGCTTTGCTCATTTCCTTTACAAGAGTCTCTAGTTGGTCTCTGTATTGGGACTCATATTTTACTATGGTTACATAATTATCTGCCATTTGGTTTCCTGTCTGCAGCTTCAATATGCTGTTGAAGATATTGAACTACATCTTGCTGTCCTATTAATCTCCCTAAGTCTTCAATGGCTAGTGGTTTTTTTGGTAATTGATTTGGATACTTCTCTGTAATCAGCTCCAGTACTTGCAGTAGGGCTGTTTTAGGTACTGCCATATAGTCTCCTTTTATTCCTTTAAAATATACTATATCTAGAATGTCCATTCAAATGAAATAGAACCCCCTCTAGCATCCTAGAGAGGGCTTATTTTAGGTTGGAGGATTCCATAGAATAACTTCTTTGCCGTTGTATTGGTGCATATTAGCAAACCTCATATTCCATATAGCCTCTTCTTCATTTGAACCTTTGCTTTCATAAGCTTTTACTACAGCTTCCCACATTTCTTTTTCAGTCTTGAGGTCTTCTAAAATAGCCTCTGCTTTTACCTTACCAACTTGGGGGCATCCTTTATAACCATCTGATGTATCCCCTGTAAGTGTTTGGAAGTAAGCAAACCAAATAGCTTCAAACTTTCTTGTGGTAACTTCGTCACCTGTGGCATAGTTGAAGTGTGTTCCAACTGTTTGATATAATACATCTTTATCTATTGCACAAAGTATATAGTCTTCAGGGTCTTTTGTTTTTAGGTAGACTACGTAGTCATCAGCTTCAATACCATCTACGGTGATAGTGTTGTAGTTTGCCCTAGCGTACTCAAATAAATCCTCAAACCCTGACGGTTTTCTTGAAGACTTGCGATTGGCTTTGTAAGAGATAGGGAAGGTTTTACGGAAGTTGTTTTCTCCTGTAAAAACTAAAAGATAATCGTCACATCCAGTAGATAGTAATATACCATTTAGTAGATTATCAAATGTCTTTTTGCAGGTAACAAAGTTGGTGTAGTAATCCACCTGTGCTTCCTGCTCCTCCCCTACTTTTACTTCCATCTCATTCCATGTAACCTTGTCTTCAATTGCAAACCCTACTTTATAAATCAATGAGTCTGCATCGACAAGGGCTATCATGCCTCGTCAACACTCATTGGGATGTCTTCTTCTTCAATGTAAGAGTCTTCAATAGCTGTTAGAATAGAATCTACTTCTTCTGCTGTTACAACCCCTTTATTGTCTAAGGCTGCTTGTACAGCTTTATCAATAATAGAGTAGCCTTGTTCTTTGTTGTAGTAGTGCAACCCAGCTTCTGTTACAAAGGTAGCAATATAGCTATTCATAAACTTCATGGTAGCTGCCTCCCCCTGCGGTTCTTCAAGAGTGTAGGCTACGTACTTTAAGTATCTACAGCTATACTCAGCGTAATACTGTACTAATGGTATAATCTCAGCTTTCCCAATAAGCTCTTTTGCCTTAAAGCAGTCTTGAAGAGCTGTGATAAAGTCAGCTTTAACAAGCTCTTTGGTTCGACTTACTGGTACATCTAAATTATATGCTTTAATTAAACTCATACTGTCTCCTTGTTTGTTTTATATTTCTTACGTAAATACTTGAGGCTCACCATCATCTCATCAAATGAACCATTCTTAACTTCATGTAATACCACAACACCTCGCCAGTGTGCATTAGATTGTGCATTGAGGTAGTGTTCGTCATGCTCATAGCAACTACCTACAATCATAGCTGTCATTTCTGAGCCGTCTGCTCTTTGAGCGTACGCAATGTCTCTACCTTGTTGATGCCCTGCAATACAACTCTGATGATGCTTAGCAAGGATTGCTCTAGCAGTACTGCAAGGGCGACCCATAGCCCCACTAACAAAGTAGTGGCAAAAAGAAACGCCTTCAATATTAATAGGCTGGAGAAAAGGTACAGTCTCCCAACCCATCTTTTTATAGTGCAAATCGTCAAGCGAGATAAGTCCATCAAGCTTTGGGTCATTTTGTATTGCCCTTTCGATTCTGTATTCGTGGTTGCCGTATAGCATAACCATACGTGGCTTCCATCGAGGTTTATGGTTTTTCTTTAAGAAGTCTTGTCGTTCTTTAATAGGGGTTAGGAGGGCTTCCATGGCTTCGTGAGTCGCTTTAATGTCTGCCTTGTACCTTTGCCCTTCCATACTCTTACTGCCTGCCTTGTCATGGCTAGAGAGGCTTGGCATATCTGCAAAGTCTCCTAGATGTACAATGATGTCAGGTTGGATGTCTACAGCATACTTTCCAATAGCTGTTAAGAAGTCGTAGCTGTCATCAGGTCTTATTTGACTATCAGGTATTACTAATATACGCTTGCTCATACTATCCCCTTATATCGTTCCCATCGTTTAACTACATCTTCTGAACCTAACCACATATCCTTGCCATTGATTACATTCGTTATCTCTCTATCAGTTAAGAAGCCTTTATAGATTTTCTTAAAGATTTCTTTTAAGTTACGGTCATTGAAGTTAATGTAGTCCATAACCTCATGTCCCTTACCTTGTGTACCTGTAGAGTAGTTGTGTATCATAAACTGAGTAAAATCAGCTACTTGTAGTTCATGACAAGACAATGCTATAATTGTACCTGCACTTGCTACAGTACCTACAATGTGTCCTATAACAAATGCCTTCGTTTGCTTAATAGCATCCACAATTTGAAAAGCACTATCAATATAGCCACCTCCAGTATTTATGTGAAGTTTAACAACATCACCTTCTTTAGCTGTCTCTAGGACATAGTGTAGCTCATTGTAATTATGAGGGCTTCCAATATCACCTGTAATGTAACAGTTATAGATATTCTCATCTTTCTTAATAGGAACTGCTCGCCCCCAAATAGGGACTGAACGACCCCCATTAGGGTACGCTTCCAGTAACTCTTCTAAATCAAACTCTTCATCCATACTGTCTCCTTTAGTATTCCTAACCTTCGCAGGCTACACATCCGCCATCACTACCTCTTACACCAGCTTCGCTTCTGATATAATACAAGGACTTGATGTGTTCATTTGTAAATGCTTCTTTATGTACTCGACTAATCTCAGCCTCAGGTGTCTCTGCTGGAAAGAATAAGTTAAGTGATTGAGCTTGGTCAATATTACGTTGACGTGACGCTGCTAATCTTACAAGTACATCTTGATTCCATTCGAAGGCTGTCTTAAATACTGCTTGCTCTTCTTCTGTAAACTCTTCCATCTCTTGAATCGAACCATTGTTAGCAATGATTTTGTCAATGAGAGTAGGTGAGTAAATACCCTTAGCCTGCATACGCTCTAATAGTACAGGGTTGATGCGGTTGATCTCCCCTGCTGGACTACCTTGAACAAATACATTCTTATAGACTGGCTCAATGCCTTGGCTTACAGAACCACATACTAATGCTGAGCTACTATTAGGTGCAATAGCAAGTAGATGTGTGTTACGTAGTCCTAATCCTTTACACCATTTAGGTTCACCTTTAGTCTTAGCTAACCATTGAGAAGCCTTAACAGCTTTCTGTTTGATGTTGCTAAAGATTTGTTGGTTAAGTAAATGTGCCTCCATGCTATCTAGTGGTATCATGTTTTGTTGCATGTAGGTGTGGAAGCCTAAAGCTCCTAGTCCTAATGCTCTACCTGATTTAGTAGCTCGTACAGCTTTCTCAATACCTTGGATACCCTTACCCATATTAATGAACTCTTGTGCTACGCAGTCTAAGAATACAATAGCGTTAAATACGGCATCTGTATCTTTCCACTCGTCATACTTAGCTATGTTCATTGACGATAGCACACAAGTAAATGTATGGAACTCATCGCTTGCTAATGTAATCTCAGTGCATAAGTTACTAGCTTTAACCTTAAGTCCATGATTAATATAGCTTTGTGGGTTTGCACGGTTAATCTTATCAATGAATACAAAGTAACCTTTGCCAGTTACCATCTTAGTCTTTAGTGACCTTTGGTATCTTTGGATTGACTCACTGTCCCCTGCTTCTAAATCCTCGATAAACTTATCTGTAATCAGCCAGCCTACGTTGCAGTCATCAGGATGCTTGTTAATGAATGCATCAATCTCCCAATAGTCAGGATGTGTAATCTCTACGTATCCAGCCCAAGCACCTCTTCGTGTATTGCCTTGGCTTACATCTCGGCTAAGCTGGATGAAGTCTTTAAGTACAGGTAGTACACCTGAAGCTACGCCACCTGCTGAGATTGGAGTACCACGTCCACGAATATCCCCAAGATAAGCTGAAGTACCAAAACCATTCTTTGTAAGAACAGCTACCTCGGTCTGTGCTTGGTAGAAGTCGTATACTGAATCGCCTACATAGTTGCCCGAACAACTAACTGGGCAACCGCGGTTAGTACCCATATTAGCAAGAACAGGTGTAGAGCAAGCCAAATGACCACTCCACATAAGATTGAAGAATACTTTTTCCCAATGGGATTTGTCATCCATATGTTTAGCAGCTGTACCAGCAATACGCTTGTAAATAGAATATAAATCAGGGTAGTCACTTGTAACATATTTGTCCTTTAAAATTTGCCATGCTGCTGTTGTAAACCATTGTGGTAATTTACCAATGGCTTGTAGTTTCTTACGCTCTTCGCTTAAATCTTCATAAATACTTTTTACCATGAGAACCCTTTTTCTTTCCAATTACGATTATACTCTGAGCCTTGGTTGTTAAAGAAGTCATTCATCTTAGATTGCTGAATGTTCTTATAGAACCATTGGCTGATAGGGTCATACCCAACCTCAAACTCATCTTCCATACCTAGCTGTCTCAAGCATAGGTTTAAGCGACTCTTAATGAACTGCTTCATTTGGTGGTCTGTAATACCTTTGATGTCGCCCTTCTCAAAAATCATGTCAATGATACGTGACTCATGGTCTAGCACTTGATGACAAGTCTTAATGATGTTTGCTTTTAACTCTTGCTTCTCTGTGTCAGATAACTTTGTCTCTTGTAAGAGTGTGTTGAATAACCAAGCACCTGCTAAGCTGTGTAAGTTTTCATCTCTAACTGAGAAGTTAATGCCAGCTGATAAGTTAACTAGCTTGTTCTTACCTTCGGACTGGAAGTGTTTTAAGAAGGCAAAGTTACTATACAAGATAGCTCCCTCTGTAATACTGCCAATCGCTAGTGACTGTAATAAGTCATCAGGTTTAAACTGTCGCTCAATCCATTCAATTCGATGTCGTAGTGTTTCGTCTTCTACGTAAGAGTTGTAGAACTCTTCTGTGTCTAAGTTAAGCACTTCGTTAATACGGTTGTAGAAGGGAGCATGGATACTTAGCTCAGTCCTTCCAAACTCTGTAGCCATCCGTTGAATCTCAGGGCGTACAAACTTCTTACGTACAAAGTCTAACCAATAATCGTTTCCTACATGTGTTTCATATTTTGTAAATAGTTTTAATACTGTAACTACACCATGCATCTCTGCCTCTGTGACGGAGTTGTGCAAGTCGTGTAGGTCTTTGTCCATCTCAATCTCTGTAGCTGTCCACGCAATATGTTCCTGCGCTTCAGCATACTCTACTGCTTGTGGATATTCAATTACGTAAGCTGTTTGTTTATCTGTAATCATTTACTGTCCTAAAATAACTCTAATTGTTTTGATTCTTTCACAAAGATACCATCCACCATTTTACCTTTGCGGTCTTTAATGTCATTATAAGCATGGGCTAAGCAGTCGTTAAGAGATAAACCATTACGTTCTGCGATATTAATTAGGACTACCATTATGTCACCGATGTCATCAATAGGACTTGTCTCATTCCATATTGAAGTAGCTAACTCCTGCACCTCTTCCTGTAGTTTGGTAAACTGTGCTTTATCAGTAGCTCCATCAATTAGGTTGCGGTCATAGTGCCATTGGGTAACTCGTGTAATGTTATCAGGTAGTTGTAAGTTTTCTATTGAGCCGTTAATCATTTCTCTAAATCCTTCTTAGCTCGCTCTAAGTAAATAGTAGCATCCATTAACTCTTCCTGTAGGTTGTTTAGCCACCCAATTAAGTCGATGTCAGTACGCTCTGTTGTCACACCATACTTTGTCATCCCTTCAGCTGCTCGCTTTAAATATGCCTCTACTACCGAAGCTACGTTAGGGTCTTCAGGTACATCGTAAGTAGTTGGTTTGTCAGGTATAATCTGAACACCTTCAGGATAAAACTCCCAAAGCATACCTGTTGCTTCTAGTTTCTGATAATCTTTTAATGTCATTTTCATGTTGTGTCCCTTTAGTGTGTATCAGCCCAGCTATCCCCAATGTCAGCTGTGCCACGTAGTGGTATCCTAAATTTAAGATACTTAGTAACATCGTCAAAAGCCTCTTCAGCCATTTGGGCTACGTCTTTTGCAATGTCTTTGTCGCATTCTATTTGTACTTCGTCATGCACGTGAAGTACGAATTCGTATTGTATTCCACATTTGTATTTCTTTTTTAAATTCCTATCTAAAAAGACAGGATAGTACTTCATAACCAATGCACCTGCACCTTGTAGTAAAGTGTTAAGCGCACTATGTGCTGAGCGTATGTGGTAGGGGTTACCATCCAAAGCCCTAAGCATTCCGTTAGCTTTATATGTCTGTGCGACCTGCTCAACTAATGTCTTAATAGCTGGAATCTTTCTAAAGAAGTCCTCTTTAAGTTTCTTACCCTCACGCTCTGTACCATTAACAATCTTACCTAACTTACCATCACCAGCTCCATATAGGAAAGCATAAATAAAAGTCTTGGCATCATCTCTCGTGGGCAACCCTGCCGACTTCTGATTCAATGTATGAATATCTGTGCCTTTGTCTTTGTCGCCTTCGTCTACTGCTAACGCATACTTACCTCCATCAAACCTAGCCATATAGTGACTAAGTGTTCGTAGCTCTAATGCATCTGCATCACAACCTACAAGCTTCTTGCCTTTTGGTACTGTAAACAATGACCTTGCCTCGTGTCCCTTGTAGGCTCTGCTACTCGGCACTTGTGCCATGTTGGGATTGCTATGAGTACATCGTCTTGATACAGCTCCAAGTGTATTTACTCTACCGTGTATGCGGTTGTTGTTGTCTACTGCTTTCAGCCAAGCATTCTTACCTTCTGCCAGCTGTCCTACTAATTTAGTGACGTTGAAGTAGTGAGCTAGTACCTTACCCTCAGGAAAGTCAAGAGCATCTAGCACCGTCTCGTTAACAATTGGTGTACCCTTATCAGTAAATACTGTAGGCTTCCAGTTGTAAACTTCTTTCAACCACCTAGCAATGTGTTGCCTGCTACTAGGATTAAACTCAGTCTCTCTGTAGTATCCCCAATCACCATCACGCCAATGACACCCTAGCATCTCTTGATTAAGTAATACTGTCGACTTTTTACCATCTTTCTTAACTGCTACTTTAGGGTATGGTTTAGAAACCCAAGTCTGTAAAGGCGTAAAAATTTTTTTCAAGTTTTTTTCGGCTTCATCAACCTCTTCAAGTAAGCTTACATGTAACTCTTGTGCTTTCTTAACATCAAAGTAAACACCATACTTCTCTTGTCTGCTCATAATCTTAGCAAACTCTTGCTCTAACCATATTGCCTCTTTAGGTGTCTCGGCTAGTTTTAGCTTTTCGTATAATGCATAAGTAACGTCTGTATCTTGCTTACAGTATTCAGCCATTGCTGTTGTAAGAGTATCCCATGCGTTATCTTGCTCACCATACTCACCTTTAAGTTTTCTTAGTCGATAGCCCCAAGCCTTTAGCGAATGACTGCCTTTAAGGTTTGATGGTACTGACTTCCTATTAGCATCCTGTAGCATAATATTTGGATAAACCAAACGACTCAGTATAAGTGTGTCTACTGTGTCTTTATATGTCCAATCAGGGTAAAGCTTCTGTATCACTGGTATATCGAAGTTAATGCCGTTGTGAGCGATTATTGTGTCACATTGGGATAAGACCCCTAGCCCCTCTTCGATAGTGCCGTCTGATATATCTAGCTCTCTGCTGGTGTATATCTTTGTTGCCTCGTCATCCACTTTGACTGAGATACAATGAATGGTTGTTGCTTCTGTATATAAGCCATTTGTCTCAATATCAAAAATCGCTTCCATTATCGTCTCCAGTTTGCTCAATTTCAAAATCTTCATCAAGCTCGTGAACAATCCCAGTTTCTGCATCATACCTAAAGCCAACGGTATTACCTGTAGCACTGCCACTATACCTGTCTTTAAGTACTCGTATTAAGCCCTTGTTACGCTCAGTGATGTCGTCGTGTAAAGTATTACGTTCAATACCAAACATAGCCGATGCCCATCGCATGATAGCTCTAGAACCTGTAAACTGTCCTTGCTCTGTCCTACCGCCTGCCTCGTGACTTGCTCCCTTTTTAGGTGGGTTTAAGTGTGATACAAGCATTATCCATATATCTAACTCTTTAGCGATACCTGCAACATCTGCCATAAGCCCATCGAGGTTTCGTCTCTCATCGGGAGCATGTGCATTTAAAGCTGTTAGGTTGTCGATGTAAAATATACGACAGCCATAGTTATGATACATGTATCTCATTTTACTACTTATGGTTTCCCAATCGTTACTACCAAAGTTATCAAACATAAAAAGTGAGCCATCCATATCTCTTACGGTTGCTCTAAGCTTTTCAGAATCTGTTTGTACATTTGGTAGATGATAGTGGCATCCATCTATCTTACCAGCTGTTCGTAGTAGTGTTTCTTTTGTAGATTGCTCTAACATAAACGATGCTACTTTCCAGCCTTGTTTAATATCATGTGCTAATTGACTCATCACAAAGTCAGTCTTACCGATACTCACACCTGCCCCTACAACAACTACCTCACCAAAGCGTCTACCATACATAAGCTTTGATAGCTTGGTAGAGTAGTAAGGGAAGCCGATTTCAATAGGCTCTGCGATTGTATCAATCAAGTCAATAGGACTTACAATGTCATCAGGCTTATACTTCTCAGCATTGTAGAATGCATTGAGTATACCTGCTTTTCCTTTGTAGACTAAAACCTCGTTTGCATCTTTGTAGTCAGCATGTCTTATTATTCTCACTTTGTCAGCAGGGAGGATGTTCACACATTCTGCTACTGCTTTTCTACCAGCATCATCTCCATCAAACCAAAGGTAGATTTCTTCGTATCCTGATAGCCATTCTAAGTGAGTTGATATTTCTTTCTTAGCACTTGTGCTTCCATTCTTAATACTTACAACAGGGTATTTACCATCGAAAGCGGTGGCTACTGATAAGGCATCTATCTCACCTTCTGTAACTACAACCTTCTTTCCTGTATTTCCCCATAGTTGCTGTCCAAACATAAGAGCTTCTTTTGCATCCCCTATAAACTTAAATGTTTTATCAGGGTATCTTAGCTTTTGTGCTACAAGCTCTTTCTCTTTGTTGAAGTAGTTAGCTATCTGACATAGTGTACCGTTCTTATCATGACCAATACCATATCGATACTGAGCAACAATAGCATCAGGTATCTTTCTCTTTGCTAAAGCTTGGTATTCGTATCTAAGCAAGCTCTTGTCTTTGGTGTCTGAGCTGGAGGCTTTGGAATCACCATCCGTCTTTTCCCATCTTTCACAAGCAAAACAATAACTAGTCCCATTAGAATACTGGGCGTTAGCATCAGAAGAACCACAATTATCACAGCTAGTGTGCTTAATAAACTCTCCACTGTCATTACTCCCATTCGTCATCTGTTTCGTCATCGCTTGCCTCTAAGCCTTCTAATATTCTCATACTCTCTTCAAGTGCATCAGCATAATCCATGTCGTTATAATACATAGTTTCACTAATTAACATCTTAATACTCCCATCGTTACTCATTTTTTATTTCCTCAATTACAACCTCACATCGTGGGTTATCTTTATCAATCCCGCCAAAAACATAGTTGATGTGAGCCACACATTTGTAGTTGTCATCTTCAATTATACCAGCTTCAATTAAAGCATCATGAGTGAACTTGCCTACGATAGAACCGATGTTGTCAATATCAAACTCCCTTTTTGTTGGGTAGTAGATAGTATATGTAAGTTTACAGGGCGGTTCTACAGGGTGTAACTGACGAAGCCTACTAATTACCTCAATCTTAAAACTTTTCTTTAGCTGATTATTAACATGAAATTGCCAATTCCTATACTTGTTGAGGTTGAGGTAGTACATTTTCTTTTTGACTACCCCAAGCTCTAACCTTATAGGCACTGTAAATGCCTGCGCACTCATTAAAAGTCGTCTTCTTCAGCAAATTCAGAGGCAGCGGAAGCTGTCTCATTAGCATACCCATCTTCTTCATCAAACTCAGCTGCGTCCCCACCCTTAGAAAACTCAACAAGCTTGATAACCTGCATCTTAGTCCAAATCAGCGAGATACCTACTTCTTTTGTGTTAGGTGCTGTATAAGGGTTCGCATAAGCAACACAACGAATCTCACTACCATTACCAACAAGCGGAGGGTCATTAAGTGGGTTACGCTTAGCATCTACTACAAAGATTTTATCTGAGTTACCTTGAGCTGTTCTATCAGCTACATTGTTCATCTTAAACTTGAATATAATATTACCAGTAGCATTTCCCTCTTGGTCTTCCTCTTCAGTATACACGTCACGAGCTACATATTTGTCACCCTTAACACCTAGTGTTTCTTTTGTTTCTTCTAAAGCAAGATCACGTAACTCTTCAAGTCTACTAATGAACTCTTTAACGGCTGGTTCATTAGGGTCACACACAAGTCTTGTTGAATACACTCCTTTATCATTGTAGGCATAATCAGGTTCTTTGACTTTACACCACAACGCCTTCCCTTTAGGTGAAGTAATATTAGTACCTTTTACTGCAAATGGTTTTACTGCCATAATTGTCTCCTTTAGACGATTTACAAGATACTCAAGTATTCTTTAAGAATACTTTAAAGTATTTATTTTAAGTATATTAGTAGTAGTTGTTACTCAAGTATTCTTTAAGTAATCTTTAAGTACTACTTCTACTTTTTCTTTTTGGGATTAATCTATAATGTCCATTCAAATGAAATTAGCTAAAAATATATTTACTATCAACAACTTGCGACAAATCTAAAGTATTGAGCATAACGCTCTCAGGGTCACCTTCAAAAGTAGGGTTAACTTGCCTTACAAATCTACGTAAAGGCTTAGTCTCAAACATCTCAACGAAGGTCTCTCTTACTCTTCTGTTTAATGCCACAACTTGATTCACAGGAACACCATAGCTATCATGGACTAAATGAAAATTACTACATCCATCTCCCTTCAGTTTTAAAACAGTCATCGACAGCAAAGCAGCATCTAAACTATGAATATAATTTGGAGCGATTCCGCTGACCATTTTCTGTGGGTTAAGGGCATCCATAGTCTTACGTATAGAAAGCTTGCCTATGGGCGTTGTAACGCGCTCTATCTCGGTCTTATGTAGCTTCTGCAAGACAGGAAACTCTGTAAGAGGTGAAGTATAGAACACCCACTTCCCTTGTTTAACAACATCCGCTGTAACTTGCTTTAGATAATCCTGACCTATCCTAGCACCTTTAACAGTTTCTATAATAGCTCTGTCATTTAAGTCTGTTAGTAGCTTAGCTACCATCCACATATCACCTACCCAAAACTTCTTACCATTATTTTCAAGCTCTATCAGCTCCGCTTTAAGTTGCTCATACATCCCAAACTTCGTTACTGAGTAAGGCTGTGTCATTGTGTTACGCTTGGTTAAGTTTCTTGTGATATTACCTTTAAGACTATTTGCAAGTGCAACTGTAGACTGCTCATGAGAATTACCATCCGATGTTTTAAAGTTTACAAACTTTATGTAATCCCCAGCTTGTAAAAAAGACTCTACTTTATCTGCAACTCGTTGATAAATATCATTCCTAGTATCACCAATAACATTAACTGCTTCTGCTCCCTCCTTATCAAGTAGTAAGCCTGAGTATATCTGAATGCCACTACAGGTTGCGTCTAAAGCAACTGGAACATGCGACACAAAGTTTACAGGGTCTTTTAAATAGTCTGCATACTCAAGACACCAAGCTAAGTACAAATAGGGTTCATCTGCATCTTTCCAAAACCCACGGTTTGCGATAGGGTCTTCAGCGATTAGTTTAATTTCTTCTTCTAACTCTTTGATTTTACTGACTCTTTCTTCATAAGGCTCTTTGTCATAACCATAACAGTTAGCACCATGAATCATAAACCACATCAGCTGCTCTTCATTTTCTATCTTGCATCCATTACGAAACTCTAATAAAGCTTTGACTTCTCCCTTTCCTTGTGGTTGTAGATGCTGTTGAATCGGATAGATTCTGCCCCTAAAGTCATACTGGTAACTAAAATAAAACTCATCTTCGTCTACATACTCCTTTGCATTAAATAATACTAGGTTCGTCATAATAGCCTTACCTGTATTGCTTATTGTAATATCACGTTGTGCTTCTAAGTCCTTGAAATACTTACGCATCATCTTCTTGTCTTTGGGTAAACCTTTGTAGCTACCTATTGTGTTTATCTCACCATAGTTATAGATGTTAATAAAGTCTTCAGGTTCTAGTTGCCCATTGTAAGGAAGCTTACCAACCAAGTAAGGGTTATTAGGCGCACTCTCAGGGTCTACTAAATTATTTTGAAACACATATTCAAACACATCAAAGACTCTTCTGTTTACCCTCCACGCAGTCCCCTGAAGGGCGTTTAAGGTTTCATATAGGGTTGTCATAGGCTTCTCTTTAAAAAACGCTTCTAAGAGCTTCTTAGACCCCATACGGCACTTAATGATAGGCATTTCATATAGCTTTTCTGTCTGATACCCACCACTTCCAATGAAACCTGTCCAATCTTTAGGTTTAACTAGATGAATTGGGAACTTCCTATAATCAGCTAAAAGTCTTTCCCTAGATTGTAACACCATCTTAAAACACTCTTCAGTATACACGATGTACTGTGTCTTCTTACGGTCTTTTACGACAATCTTTGCTTGTATGATATTGATACCGCTTTTAATCACTAAATCTAATAAAGTACCTCCTAGATATGCAGTACATTGAGATAAGTGTTCTTCCTGTAACTGGGATTGACGTTTGATAATTTTAAGTTTCTCACGTGTTCGAAAGGTTTCACTCCGTCTCTTAAACCTCTTTTCTACGAAGGCACTAAAATTAGTACCGCTATTATCTAACCGCCTAACCAAGATACTTTCATGAATAGCCCTAACTATGTGTGTAATTAAAGTTACTGTTGGTACTTGTACATCTTTACTAATACTTCTAACAATAGTAGCTAAGATAATAAAAGCTAGGTCTTTAGGTGACTCATAAAACTCAACAGCAACTAAATCCCTAGCCTGCCCCATTTTACCGTATATCTTTTTATCAAAATACTCTTCTATTTTAGAAGCAACAGCCTCAATACTATGTACCAACAACACCTTACCTTCAGCAAGCTCATCAGCTTGTCCTGCACGAACACGAGAATTGATTTCCTTCATCAGTCTATTATAGCTGTAGTCGGTAGCTGTTTGCTCTAAAACCAATTGCCTGTCCATTAAAGTTGTCATTCAAATCCTTTCGGGTAACTAAAGTGTTTCTGCCTGATATACTCACCAACAAGACCACTACGTACAATATCATTTTCATCAAAGTAATTGAAGTCAAACATATCAGGTAGTTGTTGCAGTACCTGTAAGAATTTCTCAATGTTCTTTTCTGAATGCTTAGTGAAGTCACGTTGCAGTACATCACCACAAAACATAATTTTAGAATTACGACCTACACGAGTAATCACACTATCAGCTTCGTGAGCTGTCATGTTCTGAAACTCATCAACAATGATAATACTATTGTCTAGTGTAAGCCCCCTGATAAAACTTGTTAGCATAAACTGTATGCCACCATGATGCTTTAAGATTTCGTAGGCATCTGCTCTCCTAAATAACTCACTGCATATTTGCTTGTAAGGTAGCTCATAGACTGCCCCTTTCTCTGCCTCTGTACCTTTCAAGAAGCCAATATCACGTGTGGGTACAGCACTGCGTACAACGACAACCTGCTTATACTCACCACCTTTCATGACCTCTTGAAATGCTTTGTAGCAAGCAATGAATGTTTTACCTGTACCTGAGTAACCTAGCAATAACTGGCTTTTGTCTTTGTCGTAGTTGTCAAAGAAACCTTCTTGGGTATCAGTTAGCGGTAGTACATCAAGTAAGTTAAGGTTGTTATCATTAAATGCATTCTTTGCTTTACGTCTTACTGCCATTATAAGATTACTCTCTCTACTAAAGTTGGGGTTTCTGAAACTGTATCGCCATAGTCTAAGATTTTAGGTTGATTAATATCGAACCCATACCCGACTGAGATAGCTGTACGTGCTTCATCTTCGTCTTTAGCCTCAACAATAAACTCCTCCTCAATCGTTACCTCTTTCAAGACGGTTTCTAATACTACTCTAAAATGTGCCATGATAGCTCCTTATTTTGTTTTGATAACAGTATGTACTGCGTTTACTTTTGTAATCGTACTTTTGTTTACATTACGATAGCCTTTGTTGAAGTCATAAAACATAATATATTGGTCAGGGTCTGAGGTACGTTGGTTACCTTGTGTATGCTTGTGTACCCCTGTGCGACCATGTACAACCCCAGTCGTTCCATCTTTCTTTGTAAACTCTACTTTACAGATTTTACCTGATTCAATAATACTCAATAAGTTTTTGTTCATGATGCTCTCCATAAGTTGTTGTGAAAAACGTAATCTAAGATTCTGCTGAGTAATCATCTTTCAGCCACTCCATTGTATCAAGAAATTTAAAATTTGCAATAAGATTGTTTGCAATTTCTTTAGCTATCAACCTATGCTCTAATTGTGTCTCTACTCCACACCTTACTTGGCAGTAATGAAGCCACGACCTCAAACTACCATTCATATACATTCTCGTCTTTGTTAAGCCTTCAGGTAGCAAGGCTCTTGCCTGCTCTTTAGCTACTCCATTGTCCAATGCTTGCTTGTAAAGTCTTTGAGAATGCTGCCATAAATCCTGCTGTCCTTTGATAAACTCTTGATTTAAAAGAGTATTCTCAGATACAATACTATTTTGCTTATTTTTTACATCTTGCAATCTAGGTTGCCTCAATATTGCTTCGTCTTCAGCTTCGGCATAACGCTGGCTAAACTCTTGAAAACTGAAAGACCTATGGCGGATAATCTGCCTGCCTATATCGCGTGTCGTCTCAATCTCAAACACCAAGTTTACCATCTCAAAAATACTAAAGTGCTTATGTTTGATGCAGTACCTTAGTAATCCTCCAGCTGTATTTGTATTCAACTGATTAGGTGGATTGGATACCCTAGCGCAATAACTAATAAACTCTTCAGCTGTTTTGATACCATTAATATTAGGTTGGCTGATTGATACTAAATCTACTTTCATGCATAAACTCCCTCTTGGTTATTCTCATAGAAATATTGTAACTCCTGCTCTTCAAGAGCCAATATGGTTAATAAATGAGCTTGGCTTAGCTTATCGGCGATTAATGAGTAATTACCATCGCTTCGACCTTGCTCTGTAATAATACTATCTATTTTATTAGCAATACTTAAATTAGTCATTTCAAGTTAGCCCCACTCAAGTTAGCACCACTCAAGTAAGCACCACTCAAGTTAGCACCACTCAAGTAAGCATAACTCAAGTCAGCACCACTCAAGTTAGCACCTCTCAAGTCAGAATCACTCAAGTCAGCATAACTCAAGTTAGCATGGTTCAAGTCAGCATAACTCAAGTCAGCATAACTCAAGACAGCCCCACTCAAGTCAGCACCTCTCAAGTTAGCATGACTCAAGTTAGCACCACTCAAGTAAGCACCACTCAAGTTAGCACCACTCAAGTAAGCATAACTCAAGTCAGCACCATCTACTACAGCTTTTTTTAATGCTTCTTTTTTGTTTTCTGCTTCACAACTATATAATATGTCTGAAGTATATCTACTTTTAATCTCAATTAACATTTGAATTCTCCTTTTCTAAAGTTTACCAATGATGCCATACATTTATAATCAATGCAACATCTGCAATTATTGCCAGTAGCAACAAAAGTTTATTGTCGATATTAGTCAAAAATCTCACCTGTGCAATATTCTAGTAAGATTTTACACGAATCAATCACTTTGTTTTGTACTATCACATCATCTAGATGCGTACAAGTAGTTTCAATATACTCCGTGCTATCCTTGAGTTGTCTCTTTAGCATTGCTACAAATCCTGCATTTAATACATCAAGTAGCAAGTCATTACTTTCTAATTCAAATTCTAATTTCATCATAATCCCTCTATCGTTAAAATAAAGCCTCTTCAAAGTCATCCCAGTTTACCACATATTCAGGAGGAGTCAAGTCCACTGCACCTTCTGCTGGATAATCAAAATATCTCACAACAACCCCGTCATAATCAAGATAAGCGTATTTAGTCATAGCTATAATCCCCTTCTCAATTGCACACAATCGCTCTGTAACGCATTATTATACACTAGCATAGGCTAACCCCCTAGTGGCTTCATAAAGTCATGTAATTCTGCATCAGGTAAACCCCAAGTATAAGTTCCGTTGGCATCATTAAGTTGCAGTGTCACAAAACCTTGGTGGTCTTTAATAGCTGTTACTTCACCATTGTGCCATTCGTTTGTGTCTTCATTGCGAATTAAGAAGGGCATCCCTACTTTTACCTCTTTAAACAACATTACATCATCCCCCTATCAAGCCACCCAGTTAACGCACCATGGAAAAAATAGATTAAAACTGTAATTACAAAATATAATACCCAATCATGCTTTTGTTTCATTTTAATATCTCCAATTAATAATAGATAGAATCTAAAATTATACTATGAATCTCTGCTGGATATTCATCTTGTAATGCATCCATTTCATCATCTGATAGTGGCGTGCCATCTAAGTAGGTAGCAGATTCTACATAGGCATCCGCAAAATCTGGATAATCACTCATGTCAATACCAGCAATGGCAAAGCTGTTTAAGTTTATAAGTTTGTCATTAAGTTTCATTTTAATTGCCTTTCATTAGTTTAATTAAATACTACCACGAACCACAAAGCCAGTTATATCTTTTCTCGCTGCACCTTTTGCATATAATGCCACAATACTATTGGTTGCATCAAGGTGTCTAACATCTGAATTGTCACCGCCAACTACCGTGCGATTCATGAATGTCGCTGGGATGGTTTCAACTTTATCAAATACAACCGCAATTCGGGCAAGTTTAGTATTTGCCATTGCCTTAGCAACTGCACCTTGATAAGACTGTACACCGCTGTAAGAAAATGTTAAATCATAGTTGCTAGGTATATTTTTGCGTGTTGGTATTTTAGTATAGTCGTAAAACTGTACATCAGGAAAAGCTTCAAAAATGTTTCTAAAGCTTTTAAACGCAATATTTTCCCAAACAATATCACTAGTACCATTTAATCTAATTAATGGCGTTAAGCCTGCTTTATGAGCCTTACGCACCACTCTATTGATAGAATACTCAAGATCTAACATGAAACTATCGCGATCATTAAAGAATCTTTTAGTTTTCGCAATTCTAGCCTGCTGGATGCTATTGAATGCACCACGGCCAGCAGTATATAAGCAAGCCTTTTCACAATTAGCAAGCTTAGCCATTGGACAAACTTGATGACCACTGATGTCGCTAGGTGCTAGATATAGAATACCTGTAAGAAAACCAAGCTTAGCCCCTTTGATTGTTTTCGCGTCACTGCCGATTGATAATACTAAGTTACGTTTTGTCATTTTAATATACCCCTGTTAGATAAGTGTGTACTGCATGCTTCACATTGTAGGGATCTGATATTCACATGTCAACATATATTTTAACTAATTGCATAACTCTTTGTTTTCATTAAGATATTTAGGTGCAAAAAAGATATACCTTAGTAGCATATCATAGGCATATCATTGGTTAACTCTTTGATTTCATTGAGTATTCTCTTGGATAGGTGCAATAAAGATTCTCACATATATGTCTCTCGGCATACATAAAGAATCAATTGCACTGCTGGTTGTCTCTTAGCATTCTCTTAGCACCCTCTTAGCACTCTCAGCGATAGCGATCAGAGCCTGCAGGAATCCAAAGAGCCTGCA
>Ga0196901_1000397_pt1 | contig 23092 bp, 29 predicted proteins | sample CB_VirMetaG_FD_169099 | JGI IMG/M metagenome (GOLD analysis project Ga0196901, IMG submission 169099) | Freshwater to marine saline gradient viral communities from Chesapeake Bay - CB_1504_1 Viral MetaG (v3) (version 3) | ecosystem: Environmental > Aquatic > Marine > Coastal | place: USA... | reverse complement strand
AGGTGCAATGGTTCCTCCTTGAACCTTTGTTCCTTTGATTGTGGTCTTTTGTGGAATCTTCTCGATCACATAGCGTTTATTGATAATTGATTGAGAAACAATTCTTGAGTTTTCGTCATAAAGAAAAATGTTAATTTGGTATTGCTCGTCGTCCTCAAATTCAACAACATCCAAGAACCAATAACCTTTAACCATAGCACATTCACGAGGTAGCTGTTCTTCTTCACAATCAATAAAATTAACAACCAACATGTCCTTCTTTCTTGAATGAAAGTCTTTGTCGATAAAATAGTGACCAATAGTTGTTTCCAACCGATTGGTCATTGGAGCATAAACAGTAGTATCAGCAAATGCGAGAGATAATAATAAACTAATCATTTGTAACCTTCCTTAAGTTTTCTTCTGAGACATAGCGAAATTCATAGATTTCACTTGACGGCATTACCTTATATTCGATAATATAGAACGGATCTCTATCCTCTATCTCTTGCCAATCATAGTTGGTACATTTATAGAAAAAGACCTCACACACAACAGCAATAGAATCTTTAAGTTCATATGAGGCAGGTCCATCATTTGACCTAAAGACAATTCTTACCAAATCACCAATACGAAACTTTGGTCGTATGTGTTCTGGTAATTCTTTAATCCTGACTTGGGTGAAGTATTGTTCTACGGCGAAACCCTCCATTACCATACATGCCGTCAAGCTTGTCTTTTATAGATTCTGCCATTTTTACAGCTGTATTGATAATTTCATCTAGATAAGGGTCACGACCCCCATCATAATAAATAGTTAGATAACCCCATTTCATCTTAACCTGAACGATATGTCTTTTTTCTTCTAGTTGTCTATTACGCTCAATAAAAGCTTTTGTAACAAAAACCATAACATCAGTAATATATTCCGCTGGAGAATAACTGAAGCAATCTTGATATAATTCAATGCATTCAACTTCATACTCTTGTGGTAAGTGGTGGCACATTATTTGGTTCCAAACCCAATCATTTATCTGCTTTTTCATTTTTCCTCCAATTTTTTGATTTCAGCAAAAGTTACTTTATGAACGGACAAGCCGTCGGTTATTTCATAATCATAATAAACACAATCCAAAGGATCATGTTCAAAAACTGTTTTGACAATCCAAGGTTTATTCCAATCGCATAGACCCCAGAATGGATGCCAGTTTACAAGATCGCCAACCTTAAAAAAATCTAAATCTACGATAGAACTCTTATAATGTTTCTTGTGTGGATTCTTTCCTTTTGTCCCAAGCGAATTATATAAACTGTCAAATACTGGTAATCGCAAATCCTCGACGGCGGAGTAATAACCACCGCTAGATAATCCTTGAGCCAAGGATTCACTAAAAGTAACGTTCCCGGCTTTAAACAATCCATTTGTCCCCCAATCGCAATCACAAGGATCGCAGTTACATATTTTACATCTATTTGTGGTCACAACATTCACATTTACAATTGGATGGGTTACATCCGCAACATTCACATTTTTCCATGATTTATCTCCTATTTTTTAAGTAATTTACATTTTTTTCCAAGTCTTTGACTCGTTGTTCTAATAATTTCATTTCAACTTCTCGTTGAATTGCTGATTCTCCTGATTGGGAATCTATGTGTTCGATGATTTTTTCTAATGATTTGTTTGCATCATCCATTTTATATTCCAATGCTCCTAGACGCATCTCAGAATCCCAAATCCAAACAAATGATGGAACCACGATAATTGATAATAAAACTGTGAATCCTTTCCAAGCCCAATCGGCCATTTTTGATTTATCCATAATAAACCCTCCTTAGATAATAAATAGTTACTCGATGTGTCCTGTTCCAACAACTTCCCAAATTTGCATGGTTTCCATATAAGAATTGTTTATATCAGTCTCCACAGTGTCTATTTCAAAGCGTTCAATGTGAATTGCAACCAAAGACCAAGTTGGATAGTTAAGATATTGAGAAGGAATAAACATAGCTCCGTTATCCGGTCCAAAACAAGAAACTTGTCCCAATAGATAAGCACCATCTCCAGAATAAATTCCCAAGGTTATCATCATTCTACTTGTGGATCTTGGAGGTGACCAAGTTACAGTAAAACCTGATCTGCGAACAGCAGCTTCAAAAGCATAGGACGGGTCAACCCATAGCATTGTATATGGCTCAATCCAATCAAAACCTTCAACTGTGGTAAAGTTAAAAGAACCTTCATCTGTTTGAACCATATAATTTGCATTTCTTTGTAAATGAGACTCCCAAATGTTTTGAGAGATATAAAGACCTGCTCCGCTTTGATAAGCTTGGAACTGATGTCCTGAATTAATTACATTTATCATTTGCCCGACATGAATTGGTTGTGTGGATGGCGTTGATTGATAAATGGTTTGTGAACAAGTTCCGTCTGCTGGAATCCAAGAATTCCAAGAATCAGAAATGGGTTGGTGAACCACAAGTTCATATTGAACTGTTAGTTCTTGTGTCTCGCCCATACAAGCAGGACAAGCAATTTGACGAAGATACATGGTCGATAAACCTGTAACTCCTGCTCTATTTTGTTCCCAAGCTGGTTCGTCCGAAGGTAAGCCGGGCTCTAGTGTTGGTTCTCCGACACCAATAGATTGTCCTGTTTCTTCTATTCTTTTGATAATGGACACATCGGAATCACACGCCCATAATAATAATGATAATAACATTATAACTCCACTTTAAATAAATGTTTTAAAAATTGTTTAACAAGGTTTTCCTTGCATTGTTCTGTTTCGCACTCTTGAAACTTCCAAGAATACATTGTTTTGTTATTTTCGATAGTTTTTCTTAATCTATTAGCTTCCTCTTTCATAACGGGCAAGACCTCACTTAAATCTTGAGGTATTATTTGGTACTCCTCAGCAATTTGCAGTAACATTGCCCAATCGCCTTGTTGATAAGCAGCTGAAGCTGCTTTAAAATCTAGTGTGGTTCCTTCATGCTTATCTGGATGAGTTGCCATCGCAACTTGTTTGAACAACTGATGAAATTTCTTCTTTTCTTCTTTCTTCTCTACACTCAAAGGAACTAAGCCTTGTTCATTGTTTTTCAAATCTGGAAAATTTGGCTGCGATAAAATTTTTGAAACTCGAGTTTCGTGTTTTTGATTTAATTCTGACAAATTTACTCCATTGTCTTGGCACCATTGTCTATACCAAATCTCAAAGTCTTGATGAGCTGTTGCCAAAACTTCTTCTTGATATGATAATTCTGATCTTAAAAATTTTAATTCCATAATATGTTTTTTGTACCTTTTTCTTTTTATCTCTAAATTCATTATAACATACCTAATCTGATCTGTCAAGTGCAATTGATCCAAATTCTTTAGCTTTCATTAACCATTCCGGTGGTCGCTGGGTTTCTTGAGCTAGTTCTGAAGATAAATAGTTTCTATATTTATCCCAAGTTGATATATCGTAAAAATGTTCAACTTCTAATGAATTGGCTTTTGTATTGTCTAGTTCAATAAATACATCTTGTAGGTCAAACCAACGTGCTGAATATCTTTCTTCTAGTGGTAGTTTGGTTCTTGGTATTCCATCTGCATCTACTTCGTTGGCAAACATTTTAGTTCCTTTGCGGATCTGTCTGCGGAAACGGATAAACTCATCTTTGCCAAATGAAAACGAGGTATGCAAGTTTTGTTCCGTGGTTTTACCCTGATGCGTGATGTAGAAATTCTCTTGGGAGGAAATTTTTGGACGGTGCTCTCTTAATAGCTGAGGATTGAAATAACCATAGGGAAACGAAACCCAATATTTATTTGGATAAATCCATTTTGAAACTGTGGCTGAAACCCTAAAAGCTGAGAGAGCTCCTTCAATAACAGACCAAGCTAAACAATCCCTTCTGAATCTATTCTTTGGATGAACTGGAACATAAAAGATAGGGATTCTTTTTTGTCTTGCTGTTGGTTGTGGGTCCATTGTCCTCCACGCCCACACAGGGTCTTGAACAAAGTCTCCGATGCGATGTCTTACCAATGGTGCGGTGTCCTCATAAAGACAAACCCAAATGGTCTCACAGCCAGCCCAAGCACATTCCATTATTGCAGCTTCAATCATTGTATAGTTGGGAGCAATAGGCATCATAAAGTCAGGCCATTCCATTCCAAAGTCAAGAGGTTGACCTCCGCATGGAACTATTCCGGCGAGGTGGTAAGATGAGCCATTAGTAGTTTTTGTGTCAAATTCCATAAGTTTGTTCCTTTCTTATCCTCCCAAGATAAGATCTCCTCTACTTGTGTTTTATTGTTTACTTCCTCAAAGACTTCACGATACATATGCTCAATTGCTATAGCATAATGAAGTGTTCTTCCTTTCTTATCATAACCATTAGCAGTACCTCTTATTCCCACTTCTTTCATCATTTTAAGCGTCTTAATTCTCGTGTAGACCTCAGACCACTCTAAGTCTTTTAACTCGCTTCTAGGCACCTTAGAGACCGCGCAAACGTCCTTTACATCTGACCTTGTGCGAGGTCTTGTTGATCTGTGAAATAATAATAGATGACACAAGTCTGATTCGGGATTTGGAATAACTTCCCAATCATGTCGAGAACCCGAGGATACCGCAAACCAATCATAAACCATGAGATAGTCTTTGGTATCTCTGTCGAACTCTATGAGTTTGTTATAATGAACTTTCATTCGCTTATTGTCGAGACCAATTATGTTGATGTGGTCTTCTTCCATTCTAAACGACTGAATATTATTTGGGAAAAGAACTAAGCCAGCCATTGCTAAGAGAAAGGAAACACGATCCCATACTTGCGACTTCTTGTGTTCTCCGCCTCTTTTAAATCCAATAAAGGAGAGATCCCAATTGCGTGGAACTTCTTCAAGGACGAAAGGAACATGAGCGATATCAATAAGAATTGGAAGGTTCTTTTTATAAGCATACAATAAAGCCGTTAGAGAACCACCAAGAACCAATTCATCAAAATAGAAATCATTCAAACGACACCTCTGTTTTTCCAATACTTTATTAACTTCATAATTTCTTGTTTTTCTGTTTCGTTGGCTTGATTATATAGTTCAACCACTTTACTTCTTTTTGTTTCATCATTTTTACCATTTGTCTGGTCGATCAAAATAGAATGCATTAGGTCATCCAACTCATTCACAATTTTTGAACTTATATCTATTGTGTTGTCTTTGATAGTGTTGATATTTACTTTATGTTTTTGTAATATTTCTAAAGCTTTACTTATTTCCTCAGACTTTAGCAGGTTAAATTTATCTTCTAGTTTGTCTCGGGCAATAGTACTAACTCTTCCTTGAGATTGTTCTCTAGCAACTGTAGTGACAGCTGATTCAAAATCAGCAAGATTATCATAGGTAGTTTGTTTTGGTTTGAATTCTTTATCTTCAACCATATCAGTAAAGTTTTCATTTTCATCTAAGTAGCCTGACAATTTCATTGCTTTTATAATTTTATTATACATCGTTTTCTTTTGTTCTATTAGATCTTTTGGTATCAATTCTTTTATTCTCAAAAGATCAATAAATAAAGAAGGATAAGCTTCCATTATTAAGGCTTGTTTGGTAGATCTTAAAATATCTGTAAACTCTGGCTCCAATTCAGAAACTATCTCTACAGAGGACATTTGCGATACAGGTTTGGTAAAAGGATCTATCTTTCTGTCTTTATTTATCAAAGCTTTATATAAGGGACTGATAATAAAACCTAACGATTTCTTAAAATTTGGAGATTTTTTCATCTGGTCTACCATCCAACCTGTTCCAAACATCTCATCACTTTCCTTAGAAGTTAAGCCATTTTGATAGTTTGTAGAAAATTCTTTTTCTGATAGGATTTCTACTTTTTTATCTGATGCTTTTAAACCATCTGTTTGAGCAAAATTGTAACATGTAAGCCATATAAAATCAAATAAAAAATAACGCCTATGTTCTTTAGGTATATTATCAAGTTCTTTTGAACCTTTATACATATGATCCCTTGTTCCGATAATCCCTCTGGTTGTAGTATCTGAATACATGGCTCCTTTTCTAAATTTACCAAACTCTAATTTTTTAAATTCTCCTGGTGATTCTTTAGACATCAAGCTAGATATTTGTGTTGGTCTAGAAATAATGTTAACGTATTTGTTGATTTCATCATTAACTTTTTTCCAATCAGAAAAGAAAACATCTATTAATAATTGATTTTCTGAAATTGCATCTACAAATGCGCTAGCTCTTGCTCTAATTTCTCTAATAACTTCTTCAATATTTTCACCTTTACCAATATGCCATTTTCCGTTTTGAAAGTAAACTCCTCTATAAAGGTAATAAAGTAAACTAGTTTCTTTTGGATCTCTTATTGGTCCATAACTAGTAGCGATGTTTTCGAAATCATCATCTTCTGAATCCGAATATGCTTGAATATATTCACTTGGGTTGTCCCTGAACCATTCGTAGTTATCTTTCATCACTTCATCATTAGGGTCAATGAATGTGTTTACATCTAATGTTGGTTTTGTTAATGTTGAATCAATTAAAAGACCAATTGCAATTCTTGCTTTTTCTAGTTCTTCTTTTGAATATCCTTTTTCTTCTCTTAAGAGAGATATAGTTTCAAATATTATTTGTTTAATTAATTGATTCATTTCTTAGTACCTTTAATAAAAAGTTCTCCGGCATCATTGTAACTAGTGAGTTGCCGATGATTATATCATAACACCACCACTCAAAATAAACTAATTCATGATAAGATTCAAGAGATTTAAATGAATATGGACCTTTACTAATTATTCCTATTTCAATTTCATAAGGTGCTAAAACAAGACCAAAACCTCTCACCTTTACCAGATCACCGATAGAGAAGAGAGGCTTTGTTATTGGTTGTTTATCTTTCATCTTTTTGGCTTTGTTGGGAGTCCAATTTCTGTTGGATACCACCTTCCAAAAGAGTTGAACCATCTTTGATTATCGCTCTCTAGTTCAAGAGACATAAGTGTGAAAATCATGATTTTAAAATTTTTATGCATACTTTTCTCCGTTTCTTTGTGCTTTCTTTTAATTCTGTTTGTTGATCCCATTTGTTAACCCCTTTCAAGATAGGAGTGTCTTGGTCAGTATCTAAACTGCTTCTCGCTGGTAGTTCTTCAGGAGTGACTTCAAAACCTCTTAATTCTCCAGGATGATAATTGGGAGATGTTCTATCAACACCAGCAAAATCTTCTATTAAATCCCAAACTGAGTGTGTGTCAGTTTTTACAAAGTCATTTAAGGTCCACATAGCTTTTTGATAATCTGAGTCATTGTAAATTCCATATTTATTTTTTATTTCTTTAAATACATTTGGAGCCAAATATCTTTTTCCTTCTATCTCAACATAAGCTGTGCTTGCTACTTCTTCCATAAATTGTTGCCCTTTAGCTGTTGCCATTTCCATTGCAATCGACCAATCTAATGGAAGAACATTTTTGTATTGTCCTTCATATTCAATCGTAGCAAACTGTCTTGCAGGGTCTTTTCCATAAACCCAACTATCTGGATTGCCCATTGCTACTCTTATTAGTTCCATAAAGTTTTTGTCGGAAGATAAAACCTGTCTATATTGACCTGCTGTTATTCCCATCATGGGTAAAACATCATCAGAATCAATAGCACCAGGTTCTATATAAACATAATTTCCATTATCTGTTATATTTAAATCTTCACTATATTTCTTAGCATATTTATGCATTACAGCTACACCATCTATTTGTCCTTTATGGATTCCATCTTTAAATACAGAGTACATTTCACTCTTAGGATCAGTAAAAGTTTTTGACAAATTGGGATTATTTTTAATTTCTTTTTCTATTTCTTTTTTTAGAAGATAATGATACTTCTGTGCCTCGTCCATACTGTCCAAATCAACTTGATCTTGTTGTTCAATTCTTTCCTTACTTTCTCTTTCTAAGTCTTTTAAATAATCCCAAGTGACAGCTGTTCCTAAGAAAATGCCAGCTGCTGTCATTAATTGAAATAATTTATCTCTCCAATTTTCATTCAATTGTTGTTTTTCTGCGAAATGGTTTGAGATTGGTGGTAGAGAATAAGTTGTTCTTCTCCAGTTTTCAAATATTTTATCGACTTCTTTATAAGACATGTCTTGTTCTCCTATAAGACTCAACTGTTACCGGCCAAAGGTCTGTTGCTATTTCTAAACAAGCTTCCGCAACCTTTTGAATTTCCCATTGAGCACCTTCGTGTGTTCTGAGATCAATGAACTTTAGAAGGTTGCTCAGGTTAACTGTTCCATAATACTCTGTATAAAGATTTTGTGGAAGAATCATTCTTGCTTGTTCTCGACAAACACCAGCATCTAGTAAATTATTAAACGTATCAATACAATCCATTGTTCTTGCTTGTAGAAGCTCTGAGGCTCTCATTAAAGAAAGGGTTGGAAAGACTTGTGGGTTTATCAATTCCTCAGCATTTGAAGCTTGTCTGTTAGACTTGTGTTGTGTTCTAAAAGACTTTGGAAGATAGAACTGTAAATCCTTATCCGTATATCTTCTACTAATCTCATTATAAGACCACGTCCTATGACGATGGTGTTGTGAACGAACAAACAAAGGCACGACAAACTTGAAAGTAACAGAATTGTGCTCGAGAGTTGAAGTATGTTTGTGTTTAATAAGATAATTGATAAGCTTTCTGTCTCTATCATCCAGTTCAGTTTTTTCCACACCAAAGGAGACTCTTGCTGAATTAACCACAGTAAGATCGCTACCCATATGCTGAACATAAGAGACAGAACCGATATCATCATCGTAAATGGATATTGTTTTACTATATAACATTTATTCACCGACGTTTCTGACATTTGCTCTAAATTTGTTTTGATCTGCTGGTGCTGATGAAAAGAAAGGAATAACAAACTTAAAATTTCCTGCTTGAGAGAAGTCAGTTGTTCTATTTTGTACAGCTGGTCCGAATTGAACCTGGTCTCTTGTGTCATAAATGCTTTGTTGTCTAAAGTCCATATTTGGAATTCCTTTTTTTGTTGGGTGCAGATTTATCATTTGAAATTCCATTGAATAAGCTGGTCCTGGTAAAAGATCTCCTTGAGCATTTCTTGACATTTGCATTGATTCCTGTTTTGTTCCAACTATCACAGCATCTTGATTAAATTGCTTTCCTACAGAAACCATTTGGTCTAGAAATTCAGATTGTGACTGGTTTCTTTCAACTACCATTAGAGATCCTTCAAGTTGACCACCGTAGTTTCCGATTATTGGATAAATCTCTGTATATCCTCTTCTCTTTAACATCGATTTAATATGGAATTGCATTTCTTCATTATCCCATTCAAAGTTTTCGCCTCCACCGGGAGGTTCGTGAGCTGTAATAAAAGCAATATTTTGTACTCCGTTTGGATCTTCTACCTGCATTATGTGTTTTTTAACTTCTTGCTCTATTTGGGCTGGTGTAAGGTTCTGCATTTCTTTAAGGATCATTTCCTTTAATAGTTGTTTAGTAAGTTTCATCGTTTAATCTCCCATAGATGTAATTTTCTAACACTAAATAGTTCTTTTGACCCTTTATTTCTATTTCTGTTAGCATTCTTCGTTCAATAACAATAAGATCGCCAGGTTCAAGGAACAATTTGCATTCATCAGAAAATTGTATTACTCTTACAACAACATAAGGCGATTCTTGTTTCTTGTAATCTTGCGGTAAAGCGATAAGTGACTCTTTGGTTTCTTCTTCTTTCTCGACAAGTTCAACAAGAACATGTCTGTTGTATATATTTATAAACATTTAACCTCCAATAAAAGAATACTTGTCGCGCAAAGAAGAGTTGCCACAAGTTCTACTCAACACCCAAAGGTCAAGCAGCATTTATATTATAACACATTATTTATGTTTTGTCAAGTCTATTCTTCGTTTTTCTTTGCTTGAATTTCTTTACGAAGCTCTTGGAATTGGTTTCTTGCTTCGTGAAGTGTTTTTCTTGCACGGACAGCTGATGCTTTATAACCATAAGACTTTTCGTCTACTTTCTCAACATCAGTTAGAATAGCTTGAAGCTCTTCAATCAATTGTTCAAGTTTTTGTTTCATAAGTTCTCCTTTTGTTTATTATGAAATTATATTATAACATATTGTTTGTTATTTGTCAAGTTTTTTAGAATTATTTTCTGTTACTTTTTTACACATTTCAATAAAATAGTCTTGTGAATATGTTCTTTTCATAAAGTTTATATGTTTGTGAACCCATTGTATGTTGCCCAATTCATATCCTTTGGAACTATCAATTCTATCTATTGAGGCATCATTGTAGCGATTGTTGCCAATTGTCAATTCTACTCCTGATAAAGCACATTTTCTATCTTGTTTTAAAAACAGTTCCCATGCTTCCTCTATCGTAACCGTAACTGGGACTTTTGCTCTGGTTCCTTGTTTTCTCTCTCTTGTGACATGTGACGCCCACCAACCTCCAGAAATATCTCCACATCCGCTCCATTGATGATGTTCTTTTCCACTTTTGATAGCTTTACATCCACAAGATTTCACAGGTGATTTCTTTCTTGTCAAATGATCAGTAGAAAAAATCTTTTGTTTTCCACAGTCACATTGACAAAGCCAAGTTCTACTACCTTGTCTATTTGATGATGCTCTTTCAAGCACCAACAAGTGATGAAACTTTTTACCTTTTAATTCCTTTCCTTTCATAAAAAACCCTCCTTATTGGTTTGTAGTATAGTAAATAGTATTATATTCTTCTATTCCACACGCCAATAAGAAAAAAGTTGTTTTTATTTGTGTAATTAGGTAACGGTACAGGCACCACCGGCACAAGCCAATTCGCCTGTAAGATTTGTATTATCATCGATCTCAATTACTTTGTCTAGATCAACTTCTTTAAGGGAAGGTAATAGAGCTTCAAATTCTTCTTTGGTGCAGTCCTCAAAAGGAGCTTGTTTGTAAGAGTGATCTGAATAAGGAAGAACAGACAAACCATTGTAATTGTGCTTGTTCTCCCACATCCATTCTCCTACAGGTTCCCATTCGTCAGGCTTGATAGTAATAGTAGCAGAAACATTGTTGGTGTTTTGTCCACTTCTATGTCCTTCTTTTACCCAATCAATGTGGACTTGTTTTACTCTCTCCAAAAGATCCAAAGCTGATTCGTGACGTGTGATAGCTCCTTCAGGTGCTTTCTGTGGAACAGAAATAACTGCTGTGTCGTGAGGTCTAAAGTATTCGTCCTCAATCAATTCAGGATGATAAATTTGAAGGTAAGTATAAATAGACTCATTCTTCCCTACGCGGATTCTGCGGAGATAATAGTCATTATGCCACGCATGAATTCCGGAACTGGTTCCAAGAGTCAGAGAAGTTGTTCCAGCTGGTTTTACTGTAGTGCAACGAGAAGCTGGTCCGATTCCAATAGCAGCAGCAATTTGAGCATTCATATCTTTTACTTCCTTTGCGGCTTGTGGCATGTCCAATTGGAGGACTTTACCTGAGGCAATACCTGTCATTGAAACACCAATAAGATAATCTTTCTCTGTGTTTCTTTGCCAAATAGGACGAAGATAATGAAAGTCAGTGTAAGCAGCTTGAAGTGTTCCTATGATAGCAGCAGCTTGTGCTCTTGCGTTATATTCCTCTTGTGTCTCGACATCAGAAACATTGATCTCGGTTAGATTACAGAATTGAAAAGGGCGAAGAGCAATTTCGCAACAAGGGTTACATCCATAATCTTTATCATTAGTAAAGTAGAATCCTGGCTCTCCAGCTCCACTAGCTTTTACACGCTCCCAGAGGTTCAAGAAGGTGGCTTTATCAATGCGGTGCCTCATTATGACTACCGAGTTGTTTGCACGTCCTCTTTGGGGGTTTTCTTCCCACCAAGCACCACTTTTAGCACCAAGCATAGCATCATCATCTGCTGAGAAAAGAGCTATTAAAGCTGCTCGTCTAATACCACCAGCCAAAACAGCATCCGCAACATGACAAATAATATCATGAACTTCAATTGTGGTCAATTGGTCTCCGTTTTCTTTTGATTGTAGAATTCCTTCAATCTTAACAAGACATTCTTTTAGGGGCTGTGGACCAGGTGCTTTGCCACCTGAAGTAACCAAGCGAGCACCTTTAGGACGAATGTCAGAGAAGTCAAAACGAATCTTAGAACCACCTGTAAAATAGCACTTCATTAGAGCATTTACAGAATCAGCCCATCCTTCGATTGAATCTCCAATAAGAAAACGACGGGTTCTTTTTCCAGAGGGTCTTTGAATAACTGGTAATTTTTCTATGTGATGATTTTGAACTGAATATCCTACACCAGTTCCTCCAAGAAGAAGAAACATAATTTCACCAAAAACCCTCATGTGATCAACAGGAGCATAAGCACAGTTGAAAATACGGTTTGGAGAAACATCAATAGGTTTTCCTCCAAATTGCATTGAGCGCATCGAAGGTAAAACCTTTTTATCGTAAACAAATTCATAAGCCCAATCAATCTCCTCTTTTAAACTGGGAAATTTTTTGATATGCATTTGCTTGTTTCTGGTAACTAATTCAGCCCAGTTTTCTCTTCTCTGCTCTTCGGGAAGGTAGCGAGCATATTTCATGTGGACTGTTATGTCCGATAGTATTTTGTTCTCTATAGCCATCTTGTACTCCTTTATTTTGATCCTGATAGTTTTGTATAATACTTTTGAAGACTTGATAATTGTTCTTTAGCAGTCAATTGTGGAGGCTCTTCATCACCTCTTCTATCTAGCACATCTATTGAAACAGTTGCCCAATCAACGGCAGCTGGAAAGACAAGACCATCTGGTCCGTTTCTATTTTTAGCAATAAATAAACGGCCTGCGTTAGCTTGTTTATCTTGTGGTGTTCTTGATAACGAGAAAATGAAGTCAGCAACAAAGCACTTATTAAAAGCTTCTGAAATAGACTCCATTGTGATAACTTCAGCATTAAGACCTCCACGGTTTGTTTGTGATGCTGTTATAAAGGCGCAATCAAATTCAGATGCAAGCCCTCTCAACTCTTCATAGATTCCTTCCAAGTCATGTCTCTTTTCAGCTCCGTGAGAAACAGGTCGAAGCAAATCAGCATAGTCAACAATGACAACATCAGGTAAGATGTTTTGCTTTTTTAACTTCTCCAAATGATTCTTTATGGACTTCGTTGAAGCAGATTTAGTTGGATATTCTTTGATAATTAGTTTTCCAGAAACATCTTTTATTCTTTCTTTAACAATATCTTTAGAATCCATGATATCTCGAAGATCAACTTTTGATAAACAAGAATCATAACGAATACCAACAACAGTGTCTGCAAGCTCTAAAGTATAATGAACAACTTTCTTTCCAAGTTTGAGGGCTTCAGCTCCAAGATGAACCAAAACCATTGACTTACCAGCACCAGTTGGAGCAATAACAACAGCTAACTCTTTTGAGCCAATACCACCTTTGGTTATTTCATCAATTTTCTGCCAACCTGTTGTTATTGGTTTGCGAGACTTTTTGATGTAACGATGATCTAAGTCTTTAAACCAATCGTGACCAAAGTTTTGGTCATTTCCTTTTGATAGAGCCTCATTAATTATTTTTGTAATTGAATCGTAATCACCTTTCTTGACTAAATCAGCTGATTCAAGAATAGCTTTCTTAAGACATTGTTTCTTACAGAAATCAACAGCCTGGTCTTTGATATAATCTCTATCTGTTAGCTCATTAGCTTTAATTCTACCGACAAACTGACTGACTTGAGATTGAACTGCTTTATCATAGTTCTTGTTTCCTTTCTTTACCTCAGTTTCTATTGTGGCAAAGTGTGGATGCCTTTCGTATTTGTTTCTATAGTCTAGAACTGTTTCTACTAATGCTCTGATATAAGCAGAAGAGAAGAATTCTAGTTCTAAGACCTCTTCTATTTGATCGCAAAAAGGTCGGTCTTCAAGCATCAATTGTGCCACCTTTTCTTGAAAGTCTTTGCCATAAAAGACAAAGGTATCTTTTTCCTTATTCATATTACCTCCGAGTGTTCAATAAGTATAACCTAGAATTTCTAAATGTCAAGAAATTATTTTATTAAATGTTGCAAAAAGCAGATCAAACTTTAAAGTAATTTGTCCGTCACGCATTAAGAACTTTTGGAATTCTATTTTATTCCATTCAGGTTCAAAATGGTTTATGGAGAATTCTACTTGTTGTTTTGCTACTGTTCCCATTACAGGTTTGTATAACTGCATGATATCATAATTGCTTTCTATTAAATCAAGACCTCCAAGTATGTTTTCATGAAGTGAAACCGGTTTGTCCACTTGTCTGCAAAACTCTGCAAGCGATTCAACAGTTTGTACCTCTGGGTCAGCCATAAAAGGAAAGCGGCTTTTGATTGTTTTAAGCCCAGCTCTAGGTATCCCTGGCAAGTTATCTGACTTATCTCCAGCAATGGCACGACAAAGGGCAAAATTATTGGGATGAATACCGTGTTCGTCCATGAGAGATTTGAAATCCACCAACTTCTTCTGGATTGGTCTCCAGAGGGTGCAATCTTCTCCAACGAGTTGAAAGAAGTCTCTGTCGCTTGACACAATGTACTTATGATAGTCTCGATATTTATCGTGCTTAACAGCATAAGCGATAATATCATCGGCTTCCACATAATCCACAACTGCTTGTATAATTGGTGTTTCATTTAGATACTCCACGAGTTTAATATATTGTTCTGCTTTATTAAGTTTTTGTTGTTCTTCGTTCAACTCGACCATTCTTCTGTTAAATCTTACAGGTTTGCGACCGTCTTTGTATTCCTTGTTCATTTCTTTGCGTTTAGAAGAGCCAGAATGACCGTCCCACGCTATTATAATCTCGTCAGGGCTAAACATACCACAAACCTTTTGAAGGCTCTTTAAAAAGCCAATACAGCCGCCTAATGGGTTACCGTCAGGTGCTAGTGTTGGGTTCACAACATAGTTTCTTAAGAACATGTTGAGACCATCAATTATTAATAGGTTTTTCATTCTTCCTCCATTAATTGTATGTACCTATCGAGACAATTCTTAACTGTTGTTGGATGCCATTTACCACCTTGTCTAGTAGTGAGTCCAATGGAATCTAGATCATCAGCAATTTTCTGAAAAGATTTTCCGGATGATCTTAGTTCATGAATTACAGGACCAAAATACATAGCAAATACATCTGCGTTTCTTTTCTTTGCTTCGTGAGCTAGATGCCTAACTTCTTCTAAATTAGGGTTGCCCAATACAACACCTCGTTCTTTAGCTTTTTCTAAGTGGTGCTTTATTCTTTCACTCATAACTTCATCTTTTTCTTTTTTCATTCTATCGCCTCCAATCATGGTGCATAATGAAAGCACCTGCTATTGGCAAAACAATAAAAACAAGGGCAAATAAAGCCCATATATAATCATAATTCATATATCCTCCGTTTTATGATGTTTATATTATAACACGAAAGATCATTTTTGTCAAGAAAAAAAATAATTTTATGGATATCTTCTATAAACTACATCTGGTTCGCCATTTGAGTATTGAAGTATTTTGTGGTAAGGACTTGTTGTAATTTTAAAGCCGCTTTCTACCACTAATTCCATTTTTTGTTGAGGAGCGGAGGTTGGATTTTGTTGATAAATTTGTACTGCTGGAGCATAAACAGATTTCTTTGGATTAAAAACATCAATTGGTTTATAATTCCAATCACTTGGAGCATATTGTGGGTCCCATTCAAGAATTTGGTATACTTCTGTTAAACCTAATGAAGCATAGTAACCTCCAAGACCACCATCAAAATGATCTCCGGAACGTCCACCAAAGTTATCTCTTGCGTAATCCATTAATTTTTTCAAAACTCCTCTTCGAGAACCATTGTTCCAACCAGAACCCATATGTCCGTTTTGATCGCAACCCATTCCAGCTGTTTTGTCCTCTGGCATTACTAGATACATTTGAGATAGCTTCTCTACTGTGTACATTGTCAGATATTCAGAATTAGAATTCTGAGCTAAGCCATTATAGAAAATTTTACAATATTCTAGGTTAGGATTGTCAGGTGTCGAAAATATAATGTTAAAGTCTTCTGTAAATTGTTCAAATAAAACAAGATCATCAGATAAAACTCGTGTATTGTGTTCTGCTGACAACATTTGTTGTCTGGTGGCTTTAATAGTTGGAATAGTTTCTCTAAATTCTCTTAAAATTCTTATTTTCATTATATTTTCCTTAAATCATTGTCTGGTGTTATTTCATAACCATCAATGTTTCCAATGTTAAAATAATCAACACCAGGAAGTTCTGATAGTTTTAATTTCGGGAAGTGCCCTTTGTAATAGAAATAGGCGGCTTGTCCTACAATAAGAGTAAACATCAAAGGAACTATCTTTGGCGATGTAATTTTTAACTGATTGTTATAAGCTATCAATTCACCAATCAAAGAGAACTCTCCAATAACTGATGGGTCTTTTTCATGACCTCTGGCTCTAAGGTGTCCATAATAATCATGAACTGCTCTGTTTTGTAAGTTTGTTTTTATTTCTTCTGGATCGTCTGATTGAAGAAATTGAGATGAAATTTCAAACTTACCTGTTTCTTTCATTTTGTCTGACATTTCTTTTGCTGAAACATAAGGTTGTCTGTCTACATATTCAATGTTATAGATCCCTTCTATTGGTTTGTGTAATGAAGCTGTTTTGCTTTGAAATTGCTTAAATTGCTCTAGACCTGAAGGTGTAGAGTCAGGAGCTGCATCATAAAGATCGGAAATTATTTGTGCATATTTGTCCCAACCGTGTAACTCAACCCCATTTTGGTAAGCTTTATAAGCATCTCCAGGGTTTGGATATTGTGTTGCTTGTAAAGAAGAAGAACCAGCTTTTTGTGTGGGAATTCTAGTCCCAGATTTAACAGCCCAAGCTTCGTTTATTGCTTCGTTTATAAGTTTATAAAGATTACTTTTAGTTAATTTCATGTCATTTCTCCGCTTTAGTAAATAGGGTCTTTAGAAATAAAAAAACCCCCAAGCGAATGCAAGGGGGCTACCATCAACAACAGGAGCATTATGTTAATCGTCTATGTCGTCTGGAACAATGTTTGAGCCAGATGACTCAAATTTATGTATTAATTCTTCATCCATTATTTCAGAAACTATTTCTTTAAATTCTTTATCTTTTAGTTTATCCATCCAATCTTTAGCTCGGAATTTATGTTCTTTTCCTTTGTGCTCCAGGACACACCAACCACCAGCGTTTTTATAAGAAGATGATTGTTTTATTACCTCAAGCCATGATTCTTCATCCATGATCCCAACATTATCTCCCCAACGGATTTGAAAAACGCAAATTCTATCTTGGGTTCCAAAGCGAGATTTAACTATCTTTGTTTTAACCTCAGACCCAACTCGTCTTCCTGATTCATCAAGAACAAAAGATTGCTTTGATTTACGACCTGTGAGCCAAATACGAAGTGAGCAGAAGTACTCTATTGCTTTACCACCAGGTGCTATGTAAGGTGTTGTTAAAGCCTCAGCTATATTGCTTGTGATGTTTGTTTTTAATTGATTTATAAGAATAAGAGTGTGTTGTCCATTTGCTAAAGGAATTGTTAGTTTTGGAAATGCTTTAGCAAAGATTCTTGGCTTAACGGCCATTGAAGATTGAGGATTGAAATCGCCTTCTAAGTCTTTATCTGATGGTGTTGCTGCAATTGAATCCCAAATAAAAACAAATTGTTGTTGGTCTCCGTATTGGTTCATCATATCTTCGATTGCTTTTAAAACTATTTCAACTGAAACTGCTTGAACATAAAGAAAGTTATTATCCATGTCTATTCCAGCATCTGAAAGAAAAACAGGATCTATCGCTGATTCTGCATCATAATAAACCACAAACTTTCCTTGTTTTTGTGCTTGAGCTGCTATTTGAACAGCAAGATAAGACTTACCGACAGATGATAGTCCAGCAATTTCTGTTATCTTTCCAACGGGAATGCCTCCCATTTTTCCTTTACAAATAATAGAGTCGAGCCATCTTGAACCTGTTGGAATCCAATCTTTAACTTCAGTTGGATTATCTTCTCTTAGGTCATGTGCTGCCTCAATTCCCATTGATTTATTCATTGACTTTTTTAAGTCTGCTATATTGATTTTTCCTGCTTTTTGTGTTGCCATTTGTATTACTTTTCCCATTGTTGTTTCTCCTTATTATTATGGTTTTTTATTTTTTTACAAAATTAGAATATTTTTTCTTTAAATATCTGTTAGAATTATTGACCTGATCTTTGGTCCAAATGCTAGATAAGATTTCCGGACTCCACTTGTCTTTTTTATTATGTATTGTTTCCTTTGGATATACTTCTTGAATTTCAAAAATTGCCCCAATAGCTGAGTCTAAGATTCTTCTATATACTTCAGTTTCTATTATTGATTCAATACCTGTATTGAAATCCTTAGAAATTTGCTGAACTCTGTATTTCCACAAAGGATTATCTTCATTTACAGTTATCGTGTAGGCATCAAAATTGAATTGAACGAGTGGTAAAGTTTCTCCATGAGATACTCTTCTATGGTTTGGGATGTCAAAGTTTTGTATTTTTTTAGGTGGTATTGTGCTTTTATTTTCTTTTTGAAATTTTGAAATTCTAGCTGTTTTTTGTTGCTCTTCAGGAGTTAAAGGAATAGTTTTTTCTGAATCATTACAAACCTTATCGCCCTTTTCTTTACCACATGTGTCTTGCTCTATTTTAAATTTAAATCTATCTTTGAGCCAATCATCAATTTCTCTTGTATCATCTTTTGCGCTAACTTCGTTTTCCAACCAATCTAATATTTCTTCCGGAAGATTCTGTGCAAATGCACTATAATAAAGTTCCTTCTCGATACCATCGAGAGATTTTCTATGCATTTCAATATTTATGTTTTCTGTTTCTGGTAACTCAAAAACAATAAACCAACTATTTGGTTTTGTATGAATTCCGCAACTAATCAACTGTTGGGCTTTAGCAGCTGGATGTATCTTTTGGTTTAAATAATTTTCATTCTTATAAGCGAAAGAAACAAAACCAGAGCTAAAAGTCATTATTTTATCTCCTTGAGGGACAAGTCCATAGTGAGCAATAGTTCCTTCTGGAATGTTATTACCTTGTAAGGGAAAGTTTCCATATCTTTTACAAGAAGATAAATAATCTAACAAAGGTTTAATCTTGTTATCTCTAATTTTTTCATTTGTGGTTGTATTTTGAATTTCTACTTTAAAAGTAGTGCCAATATCTTTGAAAAGTCTCATACTAAGATAGTTAGAGATTGACCAACCTGTACCTTCTGATTTTCCGGAAATACTGGAGCTGTGGTCTAGTTGAAGGAAAGTGTCTTGATCATCTGAATTTCCCAGTAGGACCATTTCAGTACCTTCAGTATCAATAGTTAAATATTGAGAAAATTTATCACAGACCGGAGTATTTGTCCAATGTTCATTATAAGGGCACCAAATATCTCTTAAACCATAGTTTCCTGTTTCTTTGTCTTTCTCTATAATAAAATAAGTTCCTAGTTCTTCTCCCGCTTTTTTAGTTCTGTATAACATAGCTCCATGCAAAAGATATGAAGTTTTTGCTCCAATACCAAAGTTTTCTGAAGTTTGCTCTGGATTTAAATTATTAGTATATGCAACTGTCATAAATGCTTCTAAGTTTTTTTCTCCAAAATACTCTCCATTATAGTTTATAATAGATAGTTTCTTAGGATATTCCCAGTCTCTTGTAAAATGTACAACCCCTCTTACTTCTCGAGAAAATCTTTTATTTGCATCGTGACCGTTTATTGCTGCTTCCCTGATAATCATTTCTATTGGTGTTTGGTTTCCTATTCTGTTTATTATTTCTGTTAATTGTCTTGCTGGGTCTGGTGTACTAAAATATTTTGGCATAGTATCTCTCCTTGTTGATAGTAAAATGGGAGTCATTTCTCAACGCAGGAGACTCCCTAACCCTGCATGTTCATTGTTTCGGAGGTACTATGAACTATTCTTCTGTTCCTTCTTCGGCAGGAGTTTCTTCAGAACTTTCTTCTGTTTCTTCCTCTGCTGGAACTTCCTCGGAGCTTTCTTCTGTTTGCTCTTCGGTAACTTCTTCTTGTGTTTCTTCCACTTCAGCTTCTTTTGATGTGTCTGTTTCTTCTTCAGCTCCACATGCAATAAGTGCTAATAATAATAAATTAATCATTTTGTCTCCTTTATTTGATTAAAGTGCCCTCATAACGGAGAGGGCGACCGTTTCTCTTAAGCTCCCAATTTATCGAAGGCAGCATCAACAGCATCTTGCTCACCATACTTATAGGTCTCGGAGGTTGAACCTTCAGAGCCGTCAGTAGAAAGAGCTTCGTTCAAAATAGCTTGAACATCAGCCGTTGTTTTTCGCTCAAACAAAGCACCAATGTCTGGTACCGAGTTAAGCAGAGCTTCGCAATCAGCAACATCATCATCACAAAGAACGGATGGACGACGGCGAGGCTTAAGAGTGGTTTTTGGAAACGAACCAGGAGTTCCAGGAACATCATAATTTAACACTATGTCAGTTCCAGCTTCAGCGTCTGTAATATCACCATAATCAGGATCTAAAACATACCCCAATAATGTTTCATAAGCTTGCTTACCGTAAGCCCAGATTTTAACGCCTTCTGATTCTTGTCCTCTAACCAAGATTGGAGAATAATAACGTTTTCTGACAAATAATTTCTTAGCTTCTCGCTTAGCAACTTCATCATTGTTTTCAACTCCTTCTTTCCAAAGCTTTGACGCGAAATCACAGATTGGACATTCTTCATTAAAGTTCTTCTTAGGACAAAGAATCCCAGGATTTTTACCAACATTATAATGAAAGTGATATTCCTTGAACGGATCTCCATCTTTTGTTGGAAGAATTCTAATTGTTTGGTCTCCTTGTTCTGGTTTCCATTTGGTATCTTGCTGTTTTGCAGAGTTACCATTTTTTGATGCGTCCAATTTAGCTCGCATTGCTTCTAGATCTAATGCCATAATTTTACTCCTATGTTGTTATTATTGACTTAACTGTCTAAGGCAAAGACACTTTGTGTCTCAACCAGATAAATGCTTCCATTTTCAGTCCTTGAAATAGGAAGATAAAAAGGGGCCAAGTTTTTTATAAGCGTTGGTGATCTTGGCAAACAACTCGGAGGAAGTTATTAAAACTTATTTAAATATTTGTTTGTTGAAAATTTTGTTGAGTTAATTACCCGTTGATAGTTACTTCTTGTCTTTCAAATGTTGGTGTTTCTACAACTCTATTGTGATTAAACACTCTCCAGCCATTTTGATCAAGATCGAATACAACTTCGTGTTTTGTGTCAAGATAACGTGGCTTTTGTCCAGATCCTTGAAGAGATTGTGGAACAGCATTTTGCTTTAGGAAACGCATTGTTCGTGTAGAACCATCTCTTTTTGTGAAGCTTCCGGTGTAAACGTTAGCGTTGAATGTGAATGAATTTGTAGACATATATCCTCCTTATAAATTGAAATGTCTTAATTGTTTTGAGCGTTTTTAATTTCGGTTGAACTCTCAATCAACCATCGTGTTATTAATATAACATGTTTTTAACATTGTGTCAAGTATTTTTTTTATTTTTTTTAATTTTTATTTTTCAGCGATGTAAAGGGTCCTCCCACAAAAATGGGAGGAAAAGAGCAAACTTAATGAAGTTTTGTTTTGTTGTTTGTTATACTATTAATATAACATGTTTTGTTTTATTTGTCAAGTATTTTTTTTTATTTTTTATGCGGCTACTTTGTACTTGTAAACGACAGGTCTAGTTTTCACTCTATTATATTTTTCCCACGAGCCAGAATAAGTTTCACCATCATTGTAGACTGTATATTCAATGCCATAGTATTCTTTTGTTTCTTTTTCTTGAATTATCAAGAGTTGTTTAGAATAGCCTCTTTTATAATCTACATAAGATTCTATGGTCTTTTGTTCTACATAATCAAAGTAACTATCTTGTTCTTGGCATGTAAAGTAATTAAAATCTGTTTTTTGCAGGTATTCAAGAAAATTATCAGTGGATTCTCCCGAATAGTTTTTTTGAAATTCGTTGTAATCAAATTTATATTTCATTTTTCCTCCGTTTGTTGTTGATGTTTACAATATAACATGTTTTGTTTTATTTGTCAAGTAATTTTTATAAATTTTTTGCAATTTTTATTTTTTGTTGTTTTAAAGCTTCAAGTTGTTTTTGTGCTTTTAGTTTTGAAGAGTTTGTTTTTAACGCTTTCATCTTAAAAGAATAAGAATTTTTGTTCATTTCAGAATTTAAGTTTGCTTTTGCAACTTCAGAATCTATTTCTTCTCTTATATTTTCTATTGCTTTAGAATCAGCATCTTCGGAAATGCCATTTATTTGTTCAAATGCTTGATTTTTCAATTCAGCAGCTTTGTGTTGTGCTAGTTTAAATGATTTTTCTCTTTTTAGCTTGTCTATTTCTTCTCTATGAGATGCAAGAGATTGCATTGCATCATTGGTTTGTTCGTCAATTATAGAAAATTCTTTTTCTAAAATTAAAAGTCTGTCTTCAGTTTCATTTTTTTGTTCTAAAAGCATTACAGAACTTTCATCATCATTCTCAGATAAAGAAGATTCTAGGTAAAGATTTATTTCTTCTAATTTGGATCTTTCTTCTTCTAGAGAGTTTAGTGTTTTGTTCCTCATCATAGTTAAGCTTGCTACTGCTTTTCTTAATTTGTTATGTTGAGTTATTTTGTTATCAATTGCTTGTTCATATACTAGTTCTGGATTTGATTTCTCTATTCCTCCTAATAAGGAATTAAAAAACCCTGATATAAGGTTAGCTATCCTATTAAATAAATTCATGTTTCCTCCGATTGTTGAATGTAGTGAGTAAATTTAATGGAATAGAAAAACGAATGTTGAGATCCGTTTTCCCAAATTCCAAAGCTTGTTTGTTGTTTTGATTCTAAATAAGATCTTATTTTTTGAAGAAGTTGTTTATCTTTTTCTTTTGTTTCAGAACTTATACTATAATAATAACATGATTCTGTTTGGTTGTC
>Ga0196901_1000395_pt1 | contig 23122 bp, 31 predicted proteins | sample CB_VirMetaG_FD_169099 | JGI IMG/M metagenome (GOLD analysis project Ga0196901, IMG submission 169099) | Freshwater to marine saline gradient viral communities from Chesapeake Bay - CB_1504_1 Viral MetaG (v3) (version 3) | ecosystem: Environmental > Aquatic > Marine > Coastal | place: USA... | reverse complement strand
TAGCACCTCTGTTGTTCAGAGGTGCTATCTAAGCCGAACCAACCCATAGTTTTATCTAACATATCACTAGTACAATAAAGTATCGTGTTGGAGTCTGGATGTGCCTTAGCAATAGCTTCTAGTGTAGCTTTCTTCTTCTTTAACTCCAATCCACACTTACTCGTAACTAGAATTATATTCTCCATACGGGAAATACGTTCTTGGTGTAGGTAATGTGCCATTGGGCTGAACACATAACCCTTTTGTCTAGGACTCGCGGGAGGTACTAACCCACTCAATACAAAATCTTTTGCTAGGAATTGTATTTTATTCCCAACAAAAACCCCCCTATAGTTTACGTGGGCTGGGGAGGTATATCGTAATTCACTACCTGCAGTAAAAGGTAATTCATACTCACGCAGAGCTTCCCATACGTCAGTTCCAAAAAACTTCTTGTAGAATAAGAACCAACTAGAAGCTTCCGTACTCCCTACATCTTCCATAAGCTTTCGGTAGTACTTAATCACATCACCAGTGATACGTTTACTTAAAATATTAAAAGTCTTTGTGTCTAAACTAATACTTTCACGACTAGGAGCAAAATCACAAGACCCAATTGGTAGGTGAGTAATATATAAACCATCACTAGTCATAGAATGTGATACATCTTTTAACTTAGTGGCTCGTACTAGAGCATTCCAAGAAGGAATTGCATAAAGAACGTCACCCATAAGAACAAACCTAGAATCTCTATGGTCAAAATTACATACACTGTGTTTATCTAAGTACACACTACCGTTAACTCTAGCCGCCGCACATGCTTTTCTGGTAGCTAAGAATTGGTCTTTATAAGTACCAAAAGTATTGACATTATGTTGGACTTCGAAAGCGCCTAATACCCTAGCACCATTCAAGTGCCAAGTATTGATATCCTTAGTATTAACAGGAAGGCGTATCTTAGTCCCATTACCTTCTTCTGTATTAGTTACGGATTTAGTATCTGCCGTAGGTAATCCTGCTCGATCTTTATAACAGACTACTACAGTCTTAATTCCATCTTTTACAGAAGTGACGGTAATCTGGTCTCCATAACACAGGAAACTTTTACTTCCTAGCCCTAGTTGCCCAGACGTGGTATTGTCATGTTCTTTGGTAGATTTACCAAACACGGTAAATATAGAGTAGATGGTATCCTCCGTCATACCTAATCCAAAATCTTGAGCTTCGTACCAAGGTTCTAAACTAGTTGGCAAGTGGACTACCCCTGCCAAACCTTTGTTACCAGAATCAATATGACTATCAGTTATATTGGTTGCATACTCTCTTATGCAAGCCTCTACTTTATATGAGTATAAAGTAGCAGATAAAGTTTTCGCTAATTTAGCCGAAAATTCCATCCCAAAATTAGCAGACCTAGTAGATTTACCTTGGTACACTTCATTTTCAATAATAACGGGAACAGCCATAATTTTTCTCCTTCAAATAAGTTAGGTGTATGATAACAGGGTTAGTGTTGATGTCAAATGTTAATTTGTCTTAGTAATCATTTTCCTCTACTCATCTCGTGATATTTATTTTCTGTGACAGATAAGGGAACCGAATCATATTTGCTGCCATTTATTAAATGCCAATTAGATTCTTCTGTTATCAAGTCTGAATCTACCACAGCAGCACACATACCAAGTTTACGTTGAAACCTTAAAGCACCCATACAAGGTTTAGTATTATCACTATGACATGCCCAAGTCTTACCATGCGATTGGCGCATATGGACAATTTCCATTGGAGTTGGGAGACAGCCATAATTTTGAATCTTTTCAGACTCCTCAGTAAACGCAAAAGGACATCCACCAACAGCACTACACTCTTTTGTACAAGTAGTCTTCATATATTATTCCTCCAAAAATTTAATCATTCGTTTAATATTATATTCATGGTGTAAATTAATAATACTAACTCCATGATTGATACCAAGTTTCACTGCTGTTCCTGTACCACCTTTACAATTATCACCAACACCAGTAGGTTTAGCCCAGCATAGAACAAATTTGCTTGGAGTCCTTAAACCTTTACCTAATATTTGGTAAACATTCCTAGTGTGTAAACCTCTCGCACCACGAGTGCAATACCCCCAAGCGGGGTGTGTGGCTTCTGCTATAATGGCAGCATCTTTAAAGTTCTTCATCTTAGATGTATTAATATACCCACGGTTGTTGGCAGACTTACCATTAAAACCTTCCCAAGGTAGATATATTTCCATCCTCCCACATAACTTACGCAAGCATCCATCTTCTGCAGCTTGGTCTGCACCATTAGCACCACCAGAACGAACACACCACCCAGAACTAGCTAACTTACTAGCAACCTTAACCATTAACTCTAATATGTCTGTAGGGGTTTCTCTGCTACCTATCATAGTGTAATATTTAGGACTCATTGTGACTCTCCTGTCTCAGAAAACACTTTCAATTTCCCTCTGTTACTTTTATCATAGACGTAATCTTCATTGTCCATACTAACCTCCAATAAACTGACCACAAGCGGAAGAAATATCTTCTCCTGATGAGTATTGAATTTTAAGTTGTTTGACTTTCATATAGTCTTCTAAATATTTAACTATTAAATTCATCTTACACGACTCTGCATCTACAGTATTAAAACTATTATAACGGAGTACCCTAAACTGGGTATCATAATAATCATCATTACTATTGAACCAGTTAACTAAACCTACCACATCTTCTTCCGAGTCATTTACTCCTTCCATGAACATATAATGTACAACCACATTAATTTTAGTGGTATCACGGAAACCTGTAATGCGCGCCATTGCATCGGATATGTCTCTAGTATTAGGGATGATTATTTTTCTTTCTTCATTGGCATAGTGGTGTAAAGAATAGAATAATCTCAGAGGAGTCCTATCACCAACCATATTACTAGGATTTAAATTAAAATCTTTTAATCTAAAGTTAAGATCTGCAAACACACCCTGCCATTGACTATTACTCTTTGGCATAACTGTAGATATATCCACCCCATCCACGCCAATAGCTAATCCTTCTTCTAAGACCGTATCCAAAACTAAGATACTTACAGTACGGACAACTTCTGGTTGAAGGATAGCCTCTCCCATACCCATCCAACAAAGTTTAATATATTTACTAGAGATATCTGGACGGCTCTTACTGACCTCACGTATAGAAGACATAATATTGTCAAATATTTGTTTCTCAGTCAGAGGTTCAAATTTCATCTTAAGTTTTGTTAAGTGGCAGAAGCTACAGGACATCTGGCAACCCTTAGAACAAGAAATAATAATACTGTACTTTTCTTTATCCTCTACAATAGGATTCTCTCTGTCTAAGTTGTTACTATCAAAACTACCTGACGGAGATAACTTAACTGAAGTCTCACTACCATCCTCATGTGTGAACTTAAACGCTTGTGTTTCTTGTGAATATAATGTGTTCATAAAATCCTCCTATTGGAATAAACTGATATTGTGACGTTCTAGAACTCTCTGTACCCCACTCTGGTGCCATCTACCACCTTTAGGTGTAATGATATTAGCATCATTCAGGAAAGTAGCTACCTTAGCTTGTGTAGGACGTTTACCTAAGTACTTCAAAGCTTTCTTTATCTCAGGGATAACATAATCAGTAGCTTCAATTGCCGCTTGTTTACGTTTCTCAATAACTTCGTCCATAATCTTAGTTCCATTTCCTGAGTTAAGTCCATACTTAGGACTAGCCCTACCGAATAAAGCACCTTTAGCTTTAGCTGCAGCACAACCACGTTTAGTACGGTCTCTGATTGAAGCACGTTCCTCTTCCGCAAGTGCAGCATATAAGTGTAACTGAAAGTTATTTGCTGACGGAAGTAAGGCTACCTTGAACTTAACCTTACCCTCCATGTACAGTGCTATCTGCGACACCCTACGACTAAGACGGTCTAGTTTAGCAACTACCAAGGTAGCTCCTTCAGCTTCACACAAAGCAATAGCCTTGTTTAGTTCTACTTTAACATCAGCACCACCAGAAATAAACTCATGGAAGTCTCCTACTATTTCATAAGATGGGAGAGAGTTTAAGTAGTAGTTTATATCATTAAGTTGTGAATCAAAACCATGTTGTGTTTTAGTTTTATCTTCTTTACTCAAACGTCTGTATATTACCACTTTCATTTTTAAACCCTCTATCAAATTATCAACTTAACTCATAGTAAACTACTATTATTACTTCGTCAATACTTTATTTTTCCATAATACTAATAATTTCATCCAACTGATACTCTTGGAGGCCTACAGGTAAACTTCCAAATAGGAATTTATGATATATCAGTAAACTCTTATCAGTGCAACGTTTGTGTATCTGGTAATCCTCCTTACTATGGTATAATCGGTGACCCCACGGGTATGTAATCTTGCCTACTGTAATCTCACTACCATTTTCTGCAATTGCAGTTATAGAACTCATACTATCAGTAGAAGAATTGAATACTGGCATACCAATCTCGTAGGTCTGCCAGTGGATGTGTCTAGGGATAATCTCCATTAGTCGTTACCTTGTAGGATATAAGACTCTGTTGGTTTCAAATCCTCCTCTGGGGTAAGGTCTCTTGTTTTCCAAGTAATATAACCTAGCGCACTTTCAGATGCTTGTCTGTCTAGCCAACGTTGCAACCCATTAGCAGGGTAAGGGCCAGTGATCTTAGTTTCATCTAAAATTTTGTTGTAACTTGTAAGCATTACTCTTTTCATTGATAATCCCCTTAAAATAATTAAACCACAGAAACATAGTAGTCCCTGTGGTTTATAATGTCAAACACTTAATAATTTCCAGATAGATAAATAACCCAACCCACTATATATACCATAGTGACATTCTCAAATGTCCATTGCCTCTTAACACTAACTAACACTTCCTCATTAAACCACAAGGACACTAGTATCAACTCAAAACCAAGCATGTTCCACCAAATATAATCAACTGGAGGCATAAACCAATTAGTTGTAGTCTGAAATTGTAGTATATTAAGCCACAGAAAGGCCATAGCCTGTGAGGTAATAATATACAGAACCAAAGGGCTGTTATGTAACAATCTACCTGCTATGAGTATTGTGATAAGCTCATGAACACCTTGCATCATGAACCACTCACCACCAGTAAGGTAATACTCCTTAAAGAATCCAGTAACCATCCAGCTAATAGAGAACCAGAATGCAAATTTACGAAACATAATATTAGGATGAAATATTATAGTCACCACCAAAATTAATTTGTAGAGTAGAGTCCAGTTCTCTATAGGTAAGACAAAGAACACTAGAGTATCTTTTTATCGGGCGGTGTTCCGCCACCTGCACTAGGAGTTACATTAGGTACCTTAGCGTCTTCCATTGCAGACAACATTGGTACAAGCATATCCTCATAGTACTCAACACCAAAGAGTGTTACTGTTTTACGTTCAACAGGGGCTATTGAATACACAGTTTTTTCTCTACTGTAACAAGTTTTGTACTACTTTCAAGAGTATTAGTAGCGTATAAAACCAACCCATTACCTATCTCACTTAATGCTAAATACGGCATGGTTTGTAAGTTACCTTTTATGATAACACTACGACCCAAATAATCCTCACACAAACCAACATATGCAGTAACGGTTTCTTTATCTAAACCCTCTAATGCAATTGCAGTATTCTTCATATCAGTAATTTCATTAGTCACAATTGTTTCCTTTTTTGCTGGTGTAGTTAAACCTAAGTGTTCGTCTAGTTGGTCTAGAGTTAATTCTGGTACTCTAGTACTTACATTAGAGTAGGCATCAACCTTATTCCAGAAACGAGTCTCCAACCTATAATCAACTCCAAAATAATCATAATACCTCCTGTGATCATAGCCAATATCTTCTATAATAGTCCCCCCCTCCATCAACAGATTTCTTAAATATCTCCTTAACTTGTTCATCAGACATACCTCCAATATTAATACAAAACGGTTTAACTTTACTCATTACTTTCTCCTTTATTTACTCTTGTGGTTTACCAGAGTTGTCACATTTACGTTCTTCTTCCCCTACAGGTTTAGTAGGAATACCTGCAGAAGATAACTCCTCATATGAGAATGTAATCCATGCACCTATAAGGGATTTCATAGTATTGAAATCACGTTCATAACGTTCTCCATCTCTACGTTCAACTTTCATTTTACACTTAAAACTTGCATTGTCAAGAGCATCAGATGTAATACAAGATAAAACTCCCTCTCCGTTTTTATCTGAAGTCACACTGACCACCTTACATTCCCCATCATAACGTGGTTTATCTTTTTGGGTGTTAGATGAACGTTTACCAAACTCATAGATACCTTGAGGGTCATAGTGTACTAGACCTTCATAACCCGCAGCAACGACTTCATCACGAAACAACTCCCTATCTACTTTGGAATGTGTTACACGATATTCTCCAATAACTACACTGTCCTGAAGGTTTAATGTTGAGATCACTTCTTGTAACTCTGAGAAACCTCCTATACGTTCTTCATATACACTGCCTGTAGTATCTGGGAAATCAAATACATGTAGTTTTAGTTTAGCTGCATCTTCATTTGGATCATAATTAAGATAAGTAATAGCTGTTTCTAGGTGTGAGAATTTAACAACATCCCCTACTTTCTTTGCTCTTTCATTGGCAATTTTTATAATCTCTTTGTTAGTCTTTACTGGTTTAATCCAAGCTGAACGGATACGTTGTAATGGTAATCCATGTGCATATACTTCACAGTCTAAATCTTCAACACCAGCGGCGCTCAAAGCATCAACAGCATTCTTAATGTGATTAACTTTAATATCTTCAATCCTGCCGATTTTAGAGTAGAGATTACCATTAACAATACAACCACGACTCCCATTATACTTCACAAAGGAAATGCAGGTTTGGGGTAACTTATGAGAATGGTCTTTATAATTCTGTACCTTACGAGGTTCTAAGCACACCTCTGCAGACTCTAATGCCTGTTCTTGTGTTGCCATGTAGTGTTTATTATCAACTTGTGACTGGTACATAGCTTGTAATTCAACCTTAGCCTGTTCTGCACTAGAAGTCTCATTACTACGTCCAATATTCTTACCTTCTGCGGAGTATTCTTTGGTTTGCATCTTACCACCAATATCTCCCCATGAACATAGTACTTTTTCATCTTCCGTCCAACCCCACCAAACTTGAAGCTTTCCTGTAGATTGACTTACTTTAAATAGCTCACGTAGTGGTTCTGACATTTTACTCATTTTCTACTTCTCCTTTAAATTATAATCTTGCATACAAGCTGTGTACCCGTCTTCTCTGCCTAACTCGTACCCGCTATCCCAACTATCATCAACATCGTCAGAAGTTATTTCATCTTCTGAGTCAGCTAACTCTGCTTCTACAAAAGCTAGGTGTTCAGTTATAATATTAGCAATATACCTCCAATCCTCTGAAGAAGATATTGTAACCTCTCCAAGAGAACCGTAATGTAACACTTCTTTTATAGTCTGTAAACTTTTAATTTCCATCTACATCAACCTTGCGTAATTTTTCCCTGATAATCAGTCTTTCCTTAATCTCATCAGAGCTAAACCAGAACTCTTTACCATCTAGTGCTTGAGTAATCTCAGCTTGCGTCATAAAACCTTTATAACCCAAAGTAAGAAGTTCTTTAGCAGTACGTGCAGTCATACCTGCGATAGCAACTCCACCTTGCGCTGAAGTAGAGCCAAAGGTAGCTTGGACTGTGTGTACCATAAGCTCCGCTAACTCTCCAACTTCTAAGGTATCACAAGCTAATGCTATACAACCACCTGCAGAATAAGCTGCTCCCGCTAATACTCCATGAAACGTAGCCTTAGACTTACCTATTAGGTGTAGCATTTCCATTAGAGTAAGCGCGTTACCCCCACAACAGTTTATGTTAAGGTACACATCATCACCTTCTGCTGCTGTACGTAGTACGGATAACTCCTCCCGCCAATCTGATGGTCTGGTGATCTCACGGTCAATATTAACTGTATATTTGTATGTTGTGTTTTTAACTTCTCGCTTTGTTCTCCCTTCAAGGTAAGTCTCATTGCTCATACAGGTTCCACTCCTTATTTAAATGTTAGACGATTCATGCACCATCCTATATAGAAAATTTCATCCTTATCGTTCGCCCCTTCATTCAAAGCACACGCTCGGTAGTGGTGTTGCTGGCAACAGTTAAGGTTGTTGTATAACATCTTCTCTCCAGAGGCACCACGCTTCGATAAGAACGCTTGAAGTGCTTTAACTGTAGCAGAACCAATGATACCATCAGCTACGATATCCTTGTAATCTTTTTCCCTACGATTACATAAGTTTAATTCTTCTTGTAACCACTTGCTAGGTCGGCTTGTACCAACATTAACTCCAGTATCAAATAATTCCTGTGCTACCATCTGAGACTCCTTAGCCACAAGGTTGAACTTGGGTACCATATAGTATTCGTAAGCGTACAGGTCTTGTGAGAACGCTAATGGCATAGTTTTAATATCCCCATTCCAATTATACAAGTGGAAATACTCTTTATACTTCAAAGTAGCTTTCTTAGTGACACCCCATTTTGTCTCTCCACCAGAGTCATCAGGATCATTAGTATACTTGTCACCACCTTCATGTTTTATGGTGGTATCAATATAAGTCTGCACAAAAGTTAAAGAATCTTTGTAACTATTTAACATTAAATTATTCCCCTTCTTTGTAGAATAGATCGTTGAAGTGGTATTCTTTACCAAATGGCTTAACACCGTACCCAGAAAATTTATTAGAATTTCCATTCCAAGTTAAATATTCCCAATTACCTTGCAACCACCCACATAGGTCATTGAACGTTAGATATTTAGATAAATGGATAATTTGTTCGTCTGTATGTTTACTCCTTACAAGATAATCACCACACTTAAACTCAATATCACGACAAACCAATTCACTTTCATCTTCGTCATAAAGTTTAACTGGGGTGAACCATGAATGGTGGTACCCTTTTAAAATACCCCTATCATTTAAAACTACGTATTTATCGTATTCGTCTACTGTAACATCATAAATCTTCCCATGTGTAAGTATTCCAGATAGGCAATCAAGCATATCACCCTCTAAGTTTGCCACCCAAGATTCTGTGTAGGGCGGTTCATCACTAACATATTTACCTGTAGTATTTACTTGGTGTAAATCCCCAGCTAAATATGATTTAATTGTGTTATTCATATTGTACCTCCTTATAATTGCCAGCTTACAGTGTAGAACAAAGCACATCCTTGTGCAACACTTATTACAAAGTAAAACCTGATAATTGTTTCGTATCTACAGCAGAATTAATCTGTCCTACCAAATATGAGCTAATTTCAACCTCTTGGGGTGCTGGCTGTAGGTTATCAGACCCTAACCAATTATTAATCCAAGGTAGTGGATTCTTAGTTACCCCTTTGTAGATGGTAGGGAAGCTTAGGTATTTTGCACGTAAGTTAGTAATATACTCGATGTAGTTACACACCATACTTTCGTTTAAGCCTAACATAGAGCCGTCTTTGAATAAATATTTAGCCCAATCCTTTTCTTGTTCTGCTGCGTCTAAGAACATTTTAGTACCTTCTTCTTTACACTCAGCAGCAATCTGTTTAAAGTCTGGGTCGTCTTCGCCTTTGTGCATTAGCTTGATAATATGTTGAGTACCAGATAAGTGTAACTGTTCATCTCTCGCAATAAGCTTGATAATTTTAGCGTTACCTTCCATAACATTACGTTCAGCAAAAGCAAATGAACATGCAAAACTAACATAGAACCGCACTGCCTCTAAGATATTGACAGATAACATACATAAGTATAGAGACTTTTTAACTTCATATGCACTAACTTCCCCTCTGTAATATGCAGCCGTCTTCTCAATAATATCATCATAGTATTTAGATACCGATGCCGCGCGCTTCATGATCTCTTCGTTTGCTACAATATCGTCAAATATTACCGATGGGTCACCTACAATATTACGGATAATATGTGTGTACGAACGCGAGTGGATGGTTTCAGAAAACGACCATGTTTCAATCCACGTTTCTAACTCGGGTAATGACACTATAGGTAAGAACGCCATATTAGGTGAACGTCCTTGGATAGAATCTAAGAGAGTCTGGTACTTCAAGTTTGAGATAAAGATGTGTTTCTCATTCTCTGGTAATGCTTGATAGTCAATACGATCCTTACTGACATCAATTTCCTCAGGTCGCCAGAAGAATGACAATTGCTTCTCGATTAGGGTTTCAAAAATCTTATATTTCTGCTGGTCATATCGTGACACGTTTACATTTTGCCCTAGGAACATAGGCTCTTTTAATTGATTGTTGTTAGTAGTGTTAAAAACTGAATAGCCCATACTTACCTTACTCCTTTTATATAGAGAACCTTCCCTCCAGAAAAGGTTCTCTATTTGATGTTATTGTTTAAATCTTACAACCGCCGCTACCACATGACTCGTCTTCCACTTCCACAACTTCATCTTGAGATTGAGAGGAACCATCACGAGTATTATGATAGTAAAGTGTTTTAGCTCCTACCTTGTATGCATGAAGTATATCCGCAATCATCTGTTGTAAAGGTACCAAACCATCAGGGAATTTATTAGGGTCGTAATTAGTATTAGCTGAAATTGCTTGGTCAACAAACTTCTGCATAATACCCACTAAATCCAAATAACCTTTATTAGATGGGATATCCCAAAGTAGTTCATAAGAATTTTTTAGTTTCTTAATATCAGGTACTACTTGTTTCAATTGCCCATCTTTACTAGATTTGATACTAACTAATCCACGAGGAGGTTCAATACCATTAGTGGAGTTTGATACCTGCGCGCTAGTCTCTGCTGGCATCAACGCTGTTAGTGTAGAGTTACGCAAACCGTGGGCTGCAATATCGCTACGTAAAGATTCCCAATCTAATAATAACTCTGCACTGTGCAGGTCATCTACAGACTTCTTATAACGGTCAATAGGCAACACACCTTTTGCATATGTTGTGTCTGAGAAATAAGGACATGCACCTACTTCTTTAGCTAAGTTATTCGAAGCCTTGAGGCAGTAGTATTGAATAGCTTCAAATAACTCATGCGTCTTATTGTTAGCTGAACCATCTGAGTATTTAAGGCCTTGTTTAGCTATCCAGTTAGCGTAGTTAATAGCACCAATTCCTAAGGTACGTCTTCCCATTGAACTGCGTTTAGCTGCAGGTAATGGATAGTTTTGGTAATCCAACAATGCATCTAACGCACGTACTGCAATATCCGCAGTGCGCTCTAAGTCTTTGAGGGACTTTATCATACCTAAGTTAAAGGCAGCTAATGTACATAAAGCAACTTCTCCACCCTCATCATCAACATTATTAAGAGGTTTAGTAGGTAATGCAATCTCTAGACACTGACCAGTGAGGATACCATTAAACATCCCCATACCGCGCTTCCCTTCACGGAAACAGTAAGTGTCATCAGTACGTCCTTCATCGATCACTGACAGAACCTTGTTAAACTGCTTAGCATCCCTCTGTGGAGTACGCTTCTCTATTTTAAGCCTATTAAACTTAATACCAAGGTCTAAAAGGCGTTGCGAATCCCTGCTTGTTATTAGTAATCTATATGCCTTCTGACAGAAGAACATCTTCATATCACCAGTACCATCATTTGCAGGCAGGGGCTTCATCCCTTCATCAGCAAAATCAGATATCTTACAGGAAACACCCAGTGTTTGTAACATCATTTGGATATCTTGTAGAAACCCCTTGTTTATCGAACTTGCTGTAAGTGCTTCATTAGTCCCATTGCGATACACACAACCATCAGCATCTAGATATCCAGCTAACCAATCTAGACGTGCCTCTATTGTATAGTCAGAGTTAGGGACAAAGAACTTCTCTTTTAAGTTATTTTTGTATCTAATAAGGATACGTTTCTGGTTAAGGTCTTCCACTACACTAATAGCGTCTGTCGTGTCAATAAATGGAAGTAGTGATCGTTTCTCGTGGTATAGATAAACGATACTGTTACCACTATACCGACAACCATCACCAGAATAGAACCCATTAGTATAAGGGGCTTTGAAAGTTTTAAAACCCTCAATAACAGGTAAGTCAAACTTTGCCAATTTATCCCCTACCTTTAATTCATTGGTTCTAACCTCTTTATAAGGTCTGCCATACCCATCAAAGATATACCACTTATGGTAAGGTGTACATTCTAGGGACTGTCCCGCAGAAGTCTCTACTTTTATTAACCCTTGATTGTCCCCTGTTTTTTGCACTACAACCTTAGACCACTCTTCTCCATTCCATATATCAAGCTCTTCCCCTTCAGCCTCTACTATAGGGATATAACCATTACGTGTCAATATCATAGTCTCTGGTGCAACACACAAATTAGACTGTCGGATTGGTGCGACCTTTGGATCAAAAGGACTGTTAGTGTTGCAATGGTCTACATTCTGGATATAAATTCGTCCAGTAGATGCGCGCTCTTGCATCATTAGTGAAAACAACTCAACAGCTTTTACCCGCTTCTGTCTAATACTTGAATCCCCCTCTGCTGCTATATAAAGACGGTTAAACTTATCTTGGTCTTCAAAGAAAGCATCATACATACCTTCTACATCAGAAGGAGAGAACAAGGTAATATAGCCGTCTGTTATTAGGCGCTCATACATCAACTTATTTAGTTGAACCCCATAGTCCATATGTCGGATACGGTTTTCTTCAATACCTTTGTTGTTCTTTAAAACTAACAAAGACTCCACCTCTAAATGCCATAGTGGGTAAAACACAGTAGCGGCACCACCACGTACACCACCTTGGCTGCAAGACTTAACCGCAGTTTGGAACATCTTCCAGAAAGGAATCACTCCTGTATGCACTGCTTCCCCGTTACGGATAGCACTACCTAAAGCACGAAGTCTTCCACCGTTAATACCAATACCTGCTCGCTGACTAATATATTTTACAATACTAGAAGTGGCAGCATTAATACTATCCAAACTATCACCACTCTCAATTAATACACAAGAACTAAACTGTCGTGTAGGGGTACGTACACCAGCCATAATCGGTGTTGGTAATGACAACTTAAAAGAAGAGGTCTCATCATAGAATGTCTTAATAAAATGAATCCTAGTAGATTTTGGGTATTTACTAAATAAGCACATACCAACTAACATATACAAGAATTGTGGTGTCTCAAACACTTGCTTTTTAACGCGATCTTGGACTAAATATTTTCCCTCTAGTTGCATGATACCCGCATATGCAAACTTCATATCTAACTCATGATTAATATGGGAATTTAAGGTATCAAACTCCGCTTCTGTGTAATCTGCTAGAATATGTTTATCATACCAACCTTTTTGCGTCTTATCTTTTACATGAGATAATAAATGTGGTGGTGTGAAGGTGCCATAAACCTTTTTACGTAAGTTAAATACCACTAAACGTGATGCCATGTACTGGTAGTCTGGATATTCCACACTAATAAGGTCAGCAGCAGATTTGATTAGGGTCTTCTGGATATCCTCTGTAGTCATCTTATCAAAGAATTTTAAATGAGCTTCCAATTCCACTTGGGATACAGATACATCTAAACCTTCTGCAGCCCACTCTACAACTTTGTGGATCTTATTTAAATCAAGTACTTCTAAAGTACCGTCACGTTTTGTAACCCTAACCACTTCAACGCCGACTGTTTTAGCCGACTCACTTTCTCCGTGATACTCTCCATTTACATAAATCTGAGGTACTGTTTTGTGACCAGCCATAAACAAAAAGCTAGCTGCTTCAAAGTCCTCGTTAATATCAACATACTTGGCCTTAATATTATTGTTATTTAAAGTCTCTTTAGCTTTGTCACAATAAGGACAATCAGGTTTACCATATACTACCACTGTTAATACTTTTTTCAATCAAATACTCCCTCTAATTATTAAACACTTTCTGTGTCGAACTCAGACCACTGTGACTCGAAACCACTTTCATCCCACATGGCATTACCAATATGTTCGTTCTGAGTCTTAAGACGCCACTCCGTCCCTTTGTAACCGAGTAATTCATATAATTCTTTACCTGAGTTATCTTGCCAAGCACTTTCTTCAATACCTAACTCTTGTGAAAAACTACCTTCATACTCATCTGGGATTACTTCTTTTCTATTCTCTACATGAATCAAATTTAAACTCCTCTATATACCCTAATCTCACTCTTTGTTATTGTATGCTCATACTAAAGTATTATGTCCTCCAACGCAATACTTTATTTAAACTATCTAGTAGTTAGTAATCATAACTTCTACAGTAGTCCCACCTTTACGTTGATGGTTACAAGTCTTAGTGGTATCTTTTAATATTTTTGTATTATATTTAGAGGCCCACTCTAGTAGTTTAGTATTCTCCACGCCCTTACTTATAAGTTGGTTGAAATATACAAACTTCCCTGAGTAATTATCCAACCTTAGTAATAAATCTTCGTCTTCTCTCGCACCCCAGCCCCCTTGCTCATTATAAGTGGCAGTGGTGTTAAGGTATGGTGGGTCTACTAGCAGTAAGTCATACTCATTAAAAACCTCCTCAGTATAAGATCCGCATTTAAAAAATACCCTTCTTTCTCCTAAAGCTTTTATATAATTACTCAATTTAGCTTGCATTCTAGGATTAAAACTACTACGGTTCTTACCAAATGGCATGTTGAACCCACCATTACGATTAAACCGTAGTTGGTTATTAAAGGAGTTAGTCATTAATAAGTACAGACCTTGTGGAGTGTTTAATGTGTTGTACTCCTCTCTTAGTTGTAGGTAACCTTGCTCATTATCCTTTGATAATTGTCTTTTTATAAACTCCCTCATTATTGCATCAGGTGTTAGTTTACCTTCTTGGATTGCTACATGCATTTCTACCAATTGTGGCATTATATCAATAGCTGTTACTTCCCAATCTTTAGGTAATTTAGATATTAAATCCCCTCCCCCTAAAAAACAATCAAGGACTTTCATATTGTCTTCTTTCGGAAGAACTTCCATGAAATCCGCTAAGTATCTAAATTTACTTCCAACCCAATTGAATGGGTTTGCTTGTGTGTTATCAAATTTCATCAACCCTCCAATACAAGTGTATTCTTTCTATAGTACCAAGACCCAGTGAACATTAATTTGTAATCACCTTTGGTGTATGTAACCCAGAAATCATGATCCCATCCGTTTGATTCCAAATCTTCATTACTCTCCCAACCCAACGCATCTAGATATTCCTCCACCTTGTGGGGTGAGTACTCAGTTATATCCACAGACCTTAAACTTTCTGGTGGTAGTAATGAATTTACTTTATGAATAAAATCTTCCATTCTAACCTCCTTATGGTCGAACAATGTTACGTACTGGTTTATTAGGGTCTACTCGTTTATCTAAAGCCGCCATACCATCATCATAGAATTTCTTATTACCAATGGTAGAAATATTCTCCATCATCGTCTTATCCATACCAGATAATGTCAATACTTCATTCTCAATATAAACACGTTCCATGAAATGTGACTTTACTTTACTAAAGACAATACAACCATCTTCGTCGATGTGGGATACTTCTTTTCGTACCTTGCCATTATAGATGCAACTTAAATGTGTGAGATATGGTCGGTCTTTATCTCGGATACGCACACCATCATAAATTGAATAACCTAAACCATTATTATCTACTTGGAACCCTAACATAAACAACACTCGTGGGATAATAGGCTTACCATTTGACATTAGTTGTTCTGGCATTAAAGTTGCAACGTAATTTACTACATCAATACTTACTGAACACGGTAAAGCACCTTTATCTTTCATATTTTTAAAATAGCTCAATATTATAACTCCTCTGATTCTGTAACTGTGAAAGATGCTACCTTACGTACTGAAAAGAAATCTTCCGCGTAACACCAGTATCCATCCTCTTGTGTTACAATTGTTACTTCCTCATCTTCCCATTTTATGTAGTCATATAATACGTGGTCAACGTCTACATTTTTAAATAACACCTCAACTTTACACTTCATAATATCTCCTTGAGTATCACCACTTGGTGTGGTTCTCTAATTATTTCGTTTCCAAACTGATACAGATACACTATCTTCAACTAACCATTTAGTAGAGTCTTTATACCAACCACCTTCGTGTAGGAACCCCATATCAAAATAAGTGTCAGCTTCTGGGAAAATGTCTTCCACTGTTGTCCAGTGAATTTCATCTACGTAAGGTAATAATTGTTGGTAGACAGAAGCACCACCAATAACCCATGTATCCTTATAGTTAAAAATACTATTACCCCCTAATACACAAGACACTAGAGCATCCATAGTTACTCGATAAGAACCATCCATTTGTTCACCATTACCTTTTGTGGAGATAACATAGTTAATCCTTCGTGGTAATGTTTTACCTTTGTGTGGCAAACTATCTTGCGTCTTACGTCCCATTACAACGATATGATCAGACGTCTGTTCTTGGAAGTAGGCTAAATCCTCTTTGATATAACCCCAAGGTAGTTTACCATCCTGCCCTATCTCGAAATCAGCTCCTGTGGCAATTATCATCTTGATCATACAACCCCCATAGTAATTAACTTGCCTGTGGTGCTTTAATAAAACCGTGAGGTTCGTACCCAACTAGTTTAAAATCTTCTCCTGTCAAAGATAATAACTCATCTAAAGTGGAGAACTCTGGTAATACTAATTCTGGTAATATCCTAGGTTCTCTACTCAACTGCAAACTTACTTGCTCTATGTGATTAGAATATATGTGAACATCAGTTCCAAAGTATACCAACTCTCCCGCCTCTAGTCCAGTCAATTTTGCTAATACCTGACATAAAAATGAGTATGCTGTAATATTAAAAGGGAGCCCTAAAAATACATCATTTGAACGCATGGAGAACCTAATATTTAACTTACCATTTCGAACAATACATTGAAAGTCTGTATGACACGCAGGTAATGCACATGTAACTTTATCACCTATCGTGTGGTCGTATGGGTTCCAAAAGGAACAGATTAATCTACGCCCCATCGGGTGGCTAGGTTTATCACGCACAGCTTTTATATTATCAATGAGGGTTTTGAGTTGGTCATGAACTATTTCATCTTGACAATGATCAAAGCCTCGTGAAAATCTTCTCAACTGCTTACCATAAATATTACCTAACGATTCCCCCCGACATTGGTCTGGTAAGTTACTTCCGTTCCACCTCTCACTGTCCTCAGATATACACTTACTGACAAACTTATTGTAGTCATCACTCCATATAGTATGACTACCTTCTAGTTTGTTCTGATACTCCCGTAAGCTGATTAAGTCTATATTACCTGACAACATCCATAACATCTCCCCTATAGGGAGTATAGGGTTAATCTTCTTAGTTGTTAATACTGGGAAACCTTTAGATAAATCAATCTTCATAACCTCGCCAATTAATGAGTATGTGCCTGTACCTGTCCTATCCTCAGTGTAAGTACCTTCCGCTAATACCTTACTACACAAGGTTAAATATTGTTCTTCATAGCCAAATGTTGGCATCAGTCCTCCTACTATAATTTTTGTAATTTATCCAAAGTTTCTTGTGCCTTACGTAATTGCTGTTGTGCGTCTAATATTAATTTAGTCTTAGCAGAGTCTTTGGCAGAGATAGCAGGTTTGACTCGGTATGTAGTATTATCAGCCCTCAGAAGGATACTAACAGATAAGAACCTCACATCAACCCACTCATCTTTAATTAATACCTCAAGTTCAGCACCATCAACCCAAGCACATAATAAATCTTTCTTAGTTTGATTATCTAATTCTCCAAAAGGTAATGTTATTGCAGAAAGAGTTGTTGAGTTTTTAACTTCAAAGAATTTACACTCAAGTGGGTGTATTACCCCATCACCGAGTACCATCCCTGTCTCACTAAAAAGGGAATCTATTGTTATACAGTCATCTTTAAAATACTCCTTGTAAAATTTTGCATTCCTACCATGACTGAGTAAATAACCCCCCTTGTCAGTCAATTTATAAGGTACCCCAACTTCTAATTTTGTAATCACTTAAACCTCCTTAAATAAAACTATTAATAAGTTGGACACCTTTAAACAATAACCAACCGACACCACTCATCATCACCATAGTAATTTGAGACTTAAAACTTTGTATTGTCATGTCATTATTTGTTGCAACGCATATTAACATAAACAAGTAGAACGTCAACATAATTTGAATATCAATTGTCATTATTTACTACCTTCATCTAATACGTTCAATGCTTCACATAATTCCTTAATCATCTGGATAGCATCTTGTGCATCAAGTTCGATAGTACTACCATTCATCGTCCCGACTAAGTATGTATTATCAAATATTGGGGCCTCTATGTCAACTACATTCTGAAAAGAATTATATCTATGTAATTGTGCTGCTACGAACAGTTTGGTTTCTTTATTCATATTTTGTTACCCTCTAAAGGCACCTCCTTGTGCTGTGTTTATATTAACCTCGCCATTTATGACCTTTCTGTGTAATGATGGTACGTTTTCCATTTTGGTATGTCAAGATGTGACTATGTGACCAACTACTTCCGCCCTTGTTATATTTTTGGTCTAAATCTCCACTCATCCCAGATTGATATACCCCTGCCTTTATCCCACAACTATGCGAATGACCTATATTATGCTTTGTACCTAATTTCTGGAAGGATAATATAGAACCTCTGCCCCCATTATTACCAGAATCAGAATGACTGCCACATTCAACATTACCAGCAATCTTGAAACTTTCATCTTCCCGTAAGAATAGTACATTATCCATATTACTATTTACTAGCCGACAAGCGTACTCAAATGTGTGGAAATTACTACCACTACCTACACTCTCATATGTTGCTAATAACATCTTTAACATAAATATTGCATTAACTGGATCTTTCTTGAAATCTTGCTCAATCAGGAATTTAGCCAAAGCTCTGTCATGATTACTATCCACTACCACTCTCTTACTGAAAACTCTGTCTAATTTTTCAATTAACTTAGTTGTCAAAAAGACCTCTTCCTCTACAGACTCCTCTTTTTTATTGAATTGCCTGAACATATATAAAGGACATTTTATATTATGATGATTACGCCTAGATTGGGAAAGGGCGTCATTTAGTAGTTGGTATTTTGGTTTCAAGGTATCTAAAATATTTCCCTCTCCATCCCAACAAGCAAACTCCACTTCAGGTGCGATACTGTCAGAGTGAAGGTCTCCGTAATTAACACCTTCAATGGCAATACCTCTCGTGACCTTTCCCGTAGGTTCATACCTAGTATCCAAGTCATAAAAAGCGCCAGTATCTGATTCTGCGTGAAGTTGTCTTACAAACCAATCACCGTCTTCATCCACCTCTACAACCACCGCCCCAAATATGTGGTCATGAGAAGCTTTTTGCCCTTCTTTACGATTAATATAATTACGTTGAGTTAAAGTTCCTGTTGTATACACCAATCGGGCTGCATCATGTTTTGGTGTTGGCATACTTTCTAACTGCATCTTAGCGTGAGGTACAATAGAACTCTGCTCATTTGTATAATTTTGCAAACCAGACAATGGGTTTACGGCTGAAGGTGAAATATTAAGTTCTCCACACCAAACTAAGTCTTTAGCTATAGTACGTCCTTCTACTAATAAGTATGGTCTAATTTTTGGGTCAAACCAAACATCACTCTTGCCTCCTTGGTACCCATTTTTGTTATAAAGATACCTACCACAAATTAATTCTGCACCTTCTTCCTCGCAGTATAATAATAAGGTTTTAAGAAAACCATCATGGACGAAGGTGTTATTTTGCACTGAGGAAAAAACAAACTTATTACCTACCAGAGGTTTTCTACTTGCCAGAGGATTATGGATATTACCACCTGCAGTAGGTTTAGCGTCTTCCTCTTCCCAGAACTCCGTGTAAGTTTCCTTTCTAAGTAAGTTACCTATAGTGGACTTACATACTCCGTATTTCTCTGCTATCTTACGACTAGACATACCTTCTTGTACTGTCAACCTATTAATTTCTACTAGGTCATCACTACTGAATATACTTTTTTTATCCAAGATTACACTCCCCGTTAAGTATAATTATTTACTAGAAAATTCTTTCTGCCCTTCAGTATAGTTAACCCCTCTTCCCACTATGTAAACGATTGTGGATCTCAACTTGCAACTCTTTAATTGTACTGTTCTTCACTTCCTCTAATGAAATCCCAGTAACATGAACTAACTGTAACAAGGCTTCTTGTTGAGATGTAATCCAATTAGCTGCAGCAGTGATAGACTTAACAGTCTTAGCTACATCACCTTCATCATCTAAAATACTGATCATCCCAAACTGATTACGAGTTGGAGCTACTGAGTACTTTGACTCAAAAGTTTCTTGTGTTTCAATTGTTTCTTCTACTTCTACAACTGCCATTTCCGATACTGATTCTTGCATTAACATAAATCTCCTTTAATTGGTTATTGGGTTATTACATCAAAGTTGTTACTGTGTCCTCTATTTTAGTATAATAAGTCCCAGTCTCCTTTCTTATGTATATAAGTATATCCTCTAACAGCACTGGGCAATACGTTTCAGTATATCCATCAACGAATTCTACTTTCTTTACATAACGCCCTCCGTATAAACTTTTTAATGCTAATTCTACACTTCTTCCTGTAGAGTGTGCTACGTCTTCAAACAGGTAACCGTTTAAGGGTGTGAAGTTAGTGACTAAGGCTTGGCTGTACACACGGTATTGCAATGTTGTTTGTGTTAGACCTACCTTTAATAAAAACATCCCATCCATCTCCCATAAGACCACATATACGCTACATTTACCAGTAAAATAGTTTTTCGTATACCCATTACACATTAAAGTGTTAAGGTTGATTGTCCAAGTTTTATTTCCACATTCAACGTACACATCGGTATCTTTATAAAGCACACCCTCTTGAATTCCGACTAGAGTCACCCCTAAAATTTTAAGTTTAGTGCTGACTCTGAATAACATCTGATCCTTCGTGTATTTTGGTGCAAGTGAGCACCTACAAGGTAAAGTTCCTGTATTTAATGCAGTAACTGAGGTACAAAACACACCATCACACACCCCATTCTGTGTAAATTCATCTACAGCACACCTTCCACAAAAGTATTTCAAATACCTTACATACCCCTTATCGAATTCACTTATCAGATAAGACCCTTTTGGGAGCCATCCATTACTTATAGCTTTTTCCACAACAACCCCTGCTGGTACCCTTTGTGCTCCACGTTGACTACAGAACTTACAATCAATCCCTTTATTCAAAATATTAACTACACTCGTGTTATTTATAATATGACCATTAGAGCAAATCCAGAAAGGTTTTGATTGTGACCCTATATAACCCTCCTTATTAAAACCCAGAAAGGTGTGACCCCTTTTACACAACTCTTTTGTTAGTTGGTACTCCCTTTGGGCAGAATTCCACCTATAAGATTTAGAGCATCTACAGGGGGTTACGCCCTTTTTATATGAACTTATTAATCCTGTAAATACTCCACTACATAAACCATTTTCTACGTATATATCAACACTACACACAGGGCAGAACATATCCATATATGAATTAGCACCCTTATGATCCACTCTAGTTGTATTTCTTTCAAAGGTACAACCTTCTAAGAATTTCCCAGTGCCCATGAAACCTTTACTATACTCATTATCTGATATAGTTAATACCCTCTTACTGTCGGCTATAGCACACTTCTTACACCCAACTCCAGACAATACAGCACCTACCCGTGGCGACCATATATTTCCATCATGTAAACACTCCAGTTTTATTTTGGTATTTTCGGTGACATGGTGCCCCATTAACCCTACGACCTTGTAACCTTTAAGTATAGTTTGCCTGTCTACCTTAATGCGGTATTGTCTTTGATCCCATTTAGTATTTTTAGAACACCCACAAGATACACCACCCTTACTTAAACTATATTTATAACTTTTTATTAACTCTGGAAACAGTTCTGTATCTTCACTACAGACACTACATCTTGTGTATACAGTACTGCTTCCTTTCTCTACCCTTACAACAGTCACTTCACTACCTTTAGGAGTCTTAATAACACTCCCAACCTTTATATCACAAGCTTTCAAAGCACAGAGTCCCTTTTTAGTTAAAAATTATTAGATTACCATTTACTTGAGTAGAATAAGTGATTGTCCACCCTAGATTTAAATGTCACTTTCTTACTTTTACTCCAATAAGGTTTGATACTCTTCTCATGGTAGTGGTCTACACCTTCTGACATTTCTTGAATAAACTGCCGATTCATTATTGCGTGTTCCGCAATTTTATACACTCGTTTATATTGCTCAATATTCTTCACTTCTAGAGACACATCACCATTTAACCATGAGAATGCTCTATCCGAGTACACAACCTCACATATTGTATCTGGGAATCTCACATCATCAACACGATTAAATACAACAGCAGTTATTGTTATCAGAGAAATATCACTCTCACTTCTGGCCTCAAAGTACAGGTTCATAGCCAAACAAGATAAACTATCTACATGTTGAGTTTTAATCTCAGTTACTGTGGGTGGGTTATACATACCATCCTCCACCCCCGCATAACATTGTGTTGATAATAACGTTAGTAATGTTGCAACTTTAAATAACTTCATAATATCTCCATTCAGGTTAGTGGGTGGATAGTAGTTGGTTATTTGGTTTGTGTCAACATTTTTCTGTAGGCTACCCTTCGTAAATCTGCATTACTAATTTCTTTAGGTGTGAACTCAGCTTTCTTTAATTCAGTTTTCTGTTTACTTACAGGTTGTTTGAGCTTTGCAATCACAGCCTTTTCGTCTTTAGCTTGTTCTAGTGTAACACCGTAACGTTGTGAATACGTAAGTTGTGCGTGGCATTCAATACATAAACATTCCAAGTCATCTGCTGTCACCCCAAGAATACTTTTTGCAAATGGGACAACATCTTCGAAACTAAGTAAGGGGTTCTCACCCTTCTTGTGGTTTATCTCAATATCAGATAACTTCTTGGG
>Ga0196901_1000394_pt1 | contig 23141 bp, 27 predicted proteins | sample CB_VirMetaG_FD_169099 | JGI IMG/M metagenome (GOLD analysis project Ga0196901, IMG submission 169099) | Freshwater to marine saline gradient viral communities from Chesapeake Bay - CB_1504_1 Viral MetaG (v3) (version 3) | ecosystem: Environmental > Aquatic > Marine > Coastal | place: USA... | reverse complement strand
GAGATCAAACAAAAGTATTACGGATGACACAGTACTTACATGCACTCGAATACAAAGATTTTGTAGTTACCCATTATAAGAAAAACGAAACACACGAGTTTTGGATGAAATGGTCACAAAAGCTTGGACCTATTGAATTAGAAAGCGACGAAGGTGATGATATCGTTTTTGGCCTACCCGATGTGGAAGGCATTTTTGTTTCATCAAAAAAACACTCACAAATACTTGAAGATGATGTATTCTACAGAACAGAGTAGCAATGGAGGCCTCGCAGGTGGACCGGTCTCTGGAAACAAAATGTACTATTGCGAACAGTGTGATTTACACATTAAAGGTCCCGTTTATTTCAAACATTTAAAATCAAAACGACATGCTCGAATTACTCATTTACTCAATCATAACAGGGATTCTTTACTCAACAGTAGTGATAAGTGAACCTTATCAATACGCTCTTGACCTGTTACGTATAAACAAGAAACCCCTAAATTGCCCAGTTTGTCTGTCATTCTGGACCTTTTTCATTTATGGAATCGCAACCAATCCAGTTATAATTCTTTATGCTGGTGTTGCTGCGCTTTCCGCCAACATATCCACTAAAATTTATTACCAATTATGAAAGGACTAGTAGAGGGCCAGGTATTCTTAACCCAAGCAGAATACGATGAAGCCCGTATCACAGTTTCCAAAGCAGGAACCCGTAACCAAATGATCAACTCAAGAATTATTTATGTGTTGTGGCAGAAATTCTTTGGAATTAGAAAAGCACCTAATGGTTGCCCATCGTGTATGAGAACAGATCTAACCAATTTTGCCAGTGCGTGGCGCATCAAAGAGGAGATGGGTCTCATAGAAATTGAAAAAAACAAAGATAATACAAATGTTTAAGGCAGGAGAATCTGGTAATCCAAACGGTCGCCCTAAGGGTCGAGAAAACAAAGTTACCACAGAGATACGCCAAGCCTATGCAGATCTAATTCATGGTAACCTTGATAACATCACAATGTGGTTGCAAGAGGTAGCAGATCGGGATCCACAAAAAGCAATTGAGTGCCTTATCAAACTCTCACCTTTTGTGTTACCAAAGAAAACAGAACTACACACGCCAGAGGATTGGAAACCCATTAACCTAGTATTACCACAAAAACCAGATGCTCCGGATTCCACAACACAAGGTTAACCACGAATCAATTATTCAAAACATAAAAGATCTATTACATGAGAGAGAAAAGTACAGAAATACTTTACCGGAAAATCCAAAAGCAGAAAATGAAAATGATGTTCGCAGATTTACTGGTGAAGATCGTTGATACTGGTGATAATACACCAGAGGGTATCAATCGTATGTTTGAAGAGGAGTATAAGAAACATTTCTAATGCCACAAGCAATGTATCTAGCAGATATGGAACACAACATAACCAGAGAGGAACCTGTATTTCGTTTCCTAGATGCATATGCACCTTTATTCTATTTTCCACACCGTTACTTCTTAATTTCCGGTGGGCGAGCAGGTGGTAAAACCTACAACACAGTTGCGTATTGCATCTATAAGCTTTTTGAACCCGAAGAGTATGTAAGAATTGTGGTTGCCCGTTACACCCAACGTTCTATCAAATCCAGTATCTATAGGGATATCCTAGATTTACTTGAGAAATGGAACCTTATGGGGTTTGTAAAGTTCGAAGGAGAGGATATTGTGAATATCCAGAACGGTAACCGTATCATGACCCACTCGTTTAAGTTAACCGATAAAGCAGCGGTTGCTAAATCCAAGGGTATCGCCAATCCAACTATTCTACTTGTAGATGAAGCACAGGAAATCCCTAATGAGGAAGCCTTTATACAACTTAACGACTCATTTCGTAACACACAAGGGCACACCCAAATCATCCTACTGTTTAACCCGGAATCTAAAGCGCATTGGATTTACAAGCGTTGGTACCTTAACTCTAAACCAAACCCAATCTGGTTAGATGATCACTGCTTCATTCACACAACTTATAAAGATAACCCATACATCGATCCATTAAAGGTTAGAGAATGGGAGCGAATGCGTGATATCGACCCTAAGTATTACTCTAAACATATCCTTGGCGAGTGGCAAGAAATCGCAGAGGGCCAGATCTTTGATAACTGGAAAGCAGGTTGGGATCCGGATCCAGAAGCAAAACGTATTATTGCAATTGACTTTGGTTTTTCGAATGATCCTACAGCAGTAATTGATTGCAGAATGCGTAACACAAAACTATGGGTAAGAGAGTTGTTTTATGGTACTTCAATGACGAACCAGGATTTGGCAGAGATTCTTAAATCGAATGGTATTACACGAGCAGATACTATTATAGCAGATTCTGCAGAACCTAAATCGATTGAAGAGTTGAGGAGAGCAGGGTTTACAGTTCGACCTGCTATTAAAGGGCCCGATAGTGTGCGTAGCGGAATCTCCAAACTGTTATCCAAAGAAGTTTATGTTGATCCCAGTTCTAAGAATATTTGGAATGAGTATGAGAACTATCGTTGGATGCAAGGTGTTAACCGACCAATTGATGAGTACAACCACGCAATGGATGCGATTCGTTATGCGCTTAGTGGTGAAACGAGTGGGCAGTATGTACTTATGAGATAAAAAAAGGGACCGAAGTCCCTTTAATTATTGAATATAAAAACATTCATTGTCGGTATGTTCATACACACATTCATAACCGGTTTTGGTTGCAACCATGTGAATATTCCTTTTGAAACCTGGTGTTTGTAATTCAACGAGAATTGCAGGTTCGAATGGATTCCAAACTTCCTCCATTTGATGAGTTTCCTCGTTATAAACACGATTGGACCACCGAAGTCCTATGTGTTTTACCGAAATTACCTTGTCCCCTTTGGCATAATTAAGGATTGAATTGATGCCAAATTCGATTTCATTTGGTGACATTTTTGTTAAATGCATTGTGAAAAAAATTAAATGAACGTTGTCAATCACCTTGATTAACCTTACAAATATAGGAAGAGTTTTTGAGAAAAAAAAATCCCCAGTGAAGGGGATTAAAAATGAATATAAAGGGAATTGAGTTTTTAAAGTTAAAGTTGATTAAAGGTTTTTGAATGAAGATAATATTTTTTGTTATTGATTTTAATGTAAGGAGTATTTGAAGTAAGTGATTGGGGATTTGGGTATTTTGAAATAGTATAGTAGGTATAGGTTTGAAAAAGTGATTTTTCAATATAGGTAGTATTATTGATTATAAAAGGATTAATGTAAGAGAAAGTTGGGTTTTGATTTGAATTTTGCATTTTGTTTAAAGTTTAAGTTATTGTTAATGATTACCTTATAAATATAGCACAAACTCTCGAGAAAAAAAAATCCCCAGTACAGGGGATTAAAAATGAATATAAAGGGAATAAAAAAAGGTGCCCTATTTCTAGAGCACCTATCACAGTAGGACAACGTTCAAGAAAACTACTGTGTGAGCAAGGTGTTAAGGATAGCCTTGACTTCATCGATGGAGTATGCTAATTTAATAAACTTACGCGAATCATTGATCAATTCTTGTAAATCTAGATTGGACATCTGCTCCATCATTTGTTCTGGTGTACGAGAATCATAATGAACTGCGTAGTAAGTAGGATCTTCGGAATCCCAGTCAATATAGACTGGAGTATCTAGACCTTGTACGCTACCGCCAATTGAATCACCGTCACCGATGTTATATTCGAAGGTTGTACCTTGTTCGAACATTGCTGCCACAGAGCGTGGACTTGGAAGTGTGTTAAGCATGATAAGTTGTTTTAATTGATTAACAGGGTAAATCTACCAATAAAATCCGGGTTGAGGAAATTTTTGACCCAAAAGGTGTATAAATTGAATAAGATATATAAAGAAATATCATAATAACATGAAACTAAATAGAATTGGTACCCGTACGGGCATGTCACCCAAACCTACTGGAGCCGACAGCAAACTTTCAAAAGAATGGGATCTATATCACAATCATGAATTTGTTGCAACCTATAAAGGTCTCACAGAAATCTCTAAAGTAATCGGTAAGAGCCCACAGTATTGTTGGCAAATGGCGCATCATTATACCAGTGGTTACCAAAAGGGCCACCCATGCATGACTAAAGAAGGTTACCGTATTTTGCAACATGGTCTTGAATATGGGTATTGGTTAAAACAAGATGGTGAAGAATAATATCTTATAATATGAGCCTCACATACGAAGATATAATCGACGGTTTTGGTCAAGCCTGCGATTTACATTACCAAGTCAATGAATGGTCGACCTCACCACTTCTATCCGATTTAGAAGTTGGTACCAAGGGTAACCAGGATCCTGCAGTTTTCCCCTATGTGTTTTTGCAACCAACTGGTGGTCAACTTGCACAGGGTAAAATGGTGTACTCTTTCAACATGATTGTAATGGATAGGGTTAAACCCGACATGTACAAAGAAACTAACACAATCTCGGATATGATCCAGATTGGGCAGGACCTTATCGCATGGTGGAATTGGAGTGTACCACGTCCCGATGCAGATATCATGTTACCCATACAGGTTTTACCGTTTGTTGAGCGCTTTGATTCATCCCTATCTGGTGCAACCTTTCAATTACAAATCGAGACACCATTTATCCTAGATCGTTGTATCGCACCATTCAAGTTTCCTAGCACATGAACGAACTAGATATCCAAACAGAGTTACAGCTGGCGTTAGAGGATATCGCTAAGGGTATACTTGATGTGTACAGACGTCAAGTGCCCTCTCCTTCTAACAACCCAGATCCATCTCGTTTGAGACGTACTGGTCGACTTCGTTCTTCTCTTGGGTATCGTATCCTTAACAACAACACAATCTCAATCTATTTTAACCGTTATGGAATCTATGTCGACCTTGGAACTGGTCCCTACGCCGATACTGGAACCACGAACGTCTTTGGTTTACCTGCCTACGCTGGTTATAGAAGAGGATTTGGTGGTATCCAACCGCAATACTGGACCTCGCTCTCTTCGGAAGAAGATGCAATCCTAACTGGTTTAGAGGATGAATTGGCAAGAATAGTAGAAAACATGGTTGCAACCACAACCGCAAGAAACGTACAGGTATCATGAAGTTCTCAATCACAATAGAAGGTAAGGATTACATGGTACCAGATTTCTACACTGTAGAACACTGGACACGGATGAACCAGTACAACATGCAGGATCGCGATGAGTGGATGTACATTGTAGCCACTGCGATTGGTGCACCGTTGGCAGGTCTCAAAGAGCAGGACCCCGAAATGATGGAGTTTATGCTCTCTATTGTGTTTACATCTCTACAGGTTGTTGGAGCAGAGTTACAGTTTGAGATTGATGAGTACAAACTTCTAGATTTGGAAAAGATAACCATCGGTAAGTTCATCGACCTTGACGTAGTCGCAGCAGATCGTACCACATTTGATAAACTTGCAGCAGAGCTTTATGAGATGCCAATCGAAAAAGTGCGTAAATTGGATGTAAAACGTGTTTTTCCAGCTGTTCAATACTATCTTAAATGGAGACGCTCTGTGTACCAATCCTACAAAGCCCTATTTGATTATAACGAAGAGGAATCCAAAGAAGTAGATGATACGAGGTTAACCCCAGCACATGCCTGGTATGAGACCATGATGGTGCTTTGCGGTGGTAACTTTACAGATATCGATTACGCTACTCGTCGACCATTTAGAGAAGCATTCAATTTTCTAGCATGGAAAAAAACCAAGATGCTCCAAGAGAAAATGGAAATCATAAACGCACAAAACAAATTTAAGAAGTAATGGCGATTTCAATTACACAAACACCAAGCACATACAATCTAGTGGTTGGACCCAATGTATGGGTTCTTTCTGGTCTAACTGCAGTCGAGGATGCATATGCACTTGCAGTAGAGATTGATGGTGTTACAGTTGCAACCTTTCAACAACCAGCAAACCCTGCTGGTAAATGTATCTTTGATGCGTCAAAGCTTTTGCAATCCTATCTTTCTCCAGAGTTTATAGCACCATCTTTCTATGGTACCGAGAATCCTTTTGAAGAGCTTATCACCGGTACAAATGCAAACGAGGATTACGGTGGTTCAACAAATGGTGGCACACTAACTGCATATTACAGAATTCGATACGGTTCGGTTACCGATAACGTTATCACATGGACCAGTTACAGCACCACAAAAGTAATCTTCAATGGTTACAAACCATTCTACGATCTCAACTGGAATCCCAATGCCCTATTGTATGCACCTAATCTTACAGTAGAACCATGTGAAAGCAATCCCGGTGATATGGGTGTAACAACTGTAAACTGGAGATACCTAACAGATTTTCCATATAGAGATGCGAGTGGTGCACTTACAGGTCTCAATCAACGCATTGCACTCAATCAATACGCAACCCTATCTTGGTTCAACTACTTAGATAATGCAGCAACATTTGATACTTATAACTTTGTGCCTTATGTGATCCAGTTTGATTACAGAAATGCTGCTGGAGGTACACTACAAAGAACACTTGCATCTATCTCTGGTCAAGCCAATATAGGACCTCGTACGGATATCAACGATCAAGGTGCTTATACATTTGACGCAAAGGATGGTGTTGGACAGTTTGGTGTAGGACCACAAAACCTCAAGGATGCAGATGATGATGGTACCTATGGTGTTGATCTTTGGGTTTTACCTGTAAACGAAGCAGCACTCGATCATTACTATGTAAAGATTTGGACATTCAACTCATGTCTCTATACAGATAACGGTAGCCCAACGATTGATTATTCCGATTTTGCAGAGGTTGAGGATTACTTGCTTGACGAAATCTATGAAATGCGTTACGATATAGTTTCATACGATTGCCAGAAATTCGAACCAATCCAGTTCTCATGGATCAACTCACTGGGTACCCATGATTACTACACATTCTACAAGCGTAACACAGAAACCGATAACATAACTCGTAACAACTATTACCAACTGCCTGGCAGCTGGAGCGGTACAACATACGAAGTGTATCCTTACAATCGTGGTAGCAGAACCTATTCTACATCTATCGTACAATCATGGACTGCACAAACCGATTACATGAGTGAATTGGAAGGAGAATACTTACGCAGTCTTTTCGTTTCACCAAGTGTAAACATCTATTGGGATGGTAAGTGGCAAAGTGTTGAGTTAACAAGCAACTCTTATGAGTACCAAACATTCGGTCGTGACAAACTCTTCCGTTACACCATTACATTTAACACCGCAGTAAATCCTAGAGTTCAAAGAGGTTAAGCATGGCACAATCAAAAGTACAACTATTAGCAACAGATCCAAGAGCGCTGTGGACACCTAGAGATTTACCCGGTGCAGTGCATTGGTGGAGAGCCGATTTAGGGATTACAGCTCCATCAAACCTTGTATCGCAATGGACGGATCAAATCTCTGGTCGTAACCTTACACAATCAAATGCGCTATTGAGACCAGGTTACCTGTCAACCACAAGCCAGGTCAATGGTCAAGCAGCACTCGAGTTCTTCTCTGCCTCTTCACAATACATGAGTGGTGGTAGCGCAGGTCTTTCATTTACACCTGGTGATGATGTTACTATTATCACAGTGCAACGTGGTAAAACTACTGGTACTGTTGAATACGTTTATTCACAGGGTGTTTCTGCGGGAACTGTGTTTACCCTTGCAACTTTATTTCCAACTACACCAATTACGGATACACGTATCGGTCACGTAGATGCTGGTATTGGTTCTAGTACAGATGTTGATGCCGATGTTCTAAATCTAAACTGGACTGGAGTTTCTTATAATCACACTGGTGGTACCAGCGCATTTAGTGTTTTCTCTAATGAGCAATTCATTACACCTGCTGGTACAGCTACTGCAAATCTGGCTCTTCGCAGTTTTGATCCATTTTGGGTTGGTGCAAACGGGCAATCTGGATCACCAGCTAATTTCTTGAATGGTTATGTTGCAGAGATTATTGTAACAAAGGGATTCCTTCGTCAACAGGATCTTACCGAGTTAGCAAACTACATGCTGCTTCGTTACGATATCGCTTCACCCTACCTTGGTACAAACCTAGAGGAATCTAAAGTGTATCTCGACCTGTATGATGAGAATCCAATGCTGCTCAATTTCCAGATTGACGATTACCAAGAGCTGCCTGTTATCTCAAGTAACTTCTCACGTACTTTTAGAATTCCAGCCACAGGTAATAACAACAAGTTTTTCCAAAACGCTTTCTACGTCAATTCAACCGATTATGATGTAAGTGTCAAAGTACCCGCAGAGATCTTTGTGGATGGTGAGTTTTTTCGTAAAGGCCAAATCCGTCTCAACAAAATCTACACAAACGAGTTTTCGGATAGAACAGATTACGAGATATTCTTCCTTGGTGAATCTAAAGATTTTGCAGGTCAAGTTGGTGAGGGATTCCTAAATTCCCTACTCTGTTTTGACCTAGACCACGATTTGTTGATGAGTAACATTGTTACATCCTGGGATGCCGTTGCAGGTACAACTAATGGTTTATTAGATGGAAACATTGTGTATCCCCTCGTTGATATGGGTTACTCCTGGAATGACGATGGAACGCCAGTTGAGAATCAAATTGGAATCAATCGCACAGGTTACACAGGTTACTCTAAACCATTCAATGTGGGTGCTAACAGAATCGAGCGCACGTACTTCCGCCCATGGCTTCGCGCAAAATACCTTATCGATAAAATCTTTGAGGGTACCGATTACACATACACTTCAAACTTTCTTACTTCAACCCTTTTCGATGGTTTGTATGTAAACGCTACAGGTAACACTGCACAATCCACAATCAACACAGAGGTTGGTTCTTCGGAGTTTGAAGTATTGAACCTGGGTCAAGCACTTACGCCAATTTCTACGATTCCACAAACCATTGAGTATCCCATAACTGTAAGCGATCCATCGGATGTAATGGGTCTTACCACGTTTACTGCAATCGCTTCTGGCACCCATGTCTTTGAGTACACAACTAGTGTTTTTACGGCAGTGTCACCAACAGCTGGTACAATTGGACATACACTTGGTTATAGTTTGAATGGTGGTGCAACTGTAACGCTTGGCACCGATACCTCTGGTGTAACATTTAGTAAAACCACTTCGTTCTCAACCGATCCTGCTTTTGTTGGACCAGGCGACACAGTGACCCTGTCTCCTCTTAGTCTTTCACTAAACGCTGGTGATACCATTACGTTTATTATGACAGGTTCTTGGGTTGTAAATGCTACTACGTTCTTTATTCAAGATTCAACCCTTATTCTCGCATTAGCACCTATTGAGCTTACGAATCCATGTGCGCTGTTACAGGACAACATCAAAACAATCGATTTCTTTAAATCAATTGTGAATCTGTTCAAGCTTGTAGTTGCACCAGATCCTGCGAATGAAAATAATCTGGTTATTGAACCCTACAATGATTATATTGGTAGTGGAGTATTACGAGATTGGACAGATAAACTGGATACCTCTGTGGATTTCCAAATCGAACCTATCTTCTTTACAAACACTGCAACCATCAAATTTGCATACAAAAGCGATTTGGACTTCTATAACCTTGATAACGAAGCCAAATTTAAAGAGGTCTTTGGTACCTTGTTCTACGATTCACAACAAGAGTTACTCAACGATCAAAGGGTTGTAGAGCCTATTTTCTCACCAACAATTCTTACAAGCATAGTTGGTGGAGCAACAGGTGCAACTGGTACCGTAGGCACAACAGATTTTGTGTTACCAAGATTGTTAAGTGTAGAATCCGATGAGAACGCGCAAGCATCTGGTAATTACGCTAAAGTGGTACCCATTCGACCAAACATTCGTCTCTGTTTTTATAACGGTAAGCGGAATGGTGGTTATACATGGTATTACGATACAGACCTAGGAGCAACCGGATCCTCGAGCACATATCCACTTATGTCTCCGTATTTGCAACCTCCTGGTGCAACTGGTGCAACGGGTCTCAATCTAAACTTTGAGGACGAATCACCATACTACATTGAAACGCCAACCAATGTGGTAACTGGGCAACCTACAGTTTACGAAGAGTATTGGAGCCAGTTTGTAGAGGAACAGTACTCACCATTTGCTCGTAAGTTTACTGGTAACTTTGTGTTGAATCACTATGATCTCAAGGATTTCCAATTCAAGGACGTTATCTTTGTGAAGGATTCTTACTATCGAGTTCTTAAAATCAAGGACTTGCAAATCGGCGAAACCCAATCTACGCAGGTTGAGATGTTGAAATTACTCAACTACAAACCAGATATCACACTACCAATTGCAGATTTTGAATATGTAATAGCAGATGATGGTATCACGGTAACCTTTACAAACCTATCACAGTTTGCTGTAAGTTACCTATGGGATTTTGGTGATGGGAACACTTCTACTTCAACAAGTCCCGTACATGTTTACGATAGAGTTGCTGGTACAGAATTATTTCCAACTCGTACTGTTACTCTTACTGCAACTAATGCGAATGGTTCGGATGTAAATATTCAAGCATTCCAGGTACAAACAGTTCCAACCGAAACACAAGGTTGGTGGAGAGCTTCGGACGGAATCACATTGAATGGATCGGATGTAGCAAGTTGGGTTGATATCGTCAATGCAATCCCATTGAACCAAGCAACTGCAGCGAACCAGCCGGTGTACAATACAACAGATGCTAACTTCAACAACAAACCAAGTATCTCGTTCAATAGAGCAAATCTAGAGTATCTTGTTTCACCATTGACGTATCCTAACTACATGCCACACACTGCTGGTGAGGACACCGCATATATGTTTGTTTATAAAACCACTTATAATAATTCACAACATGCTGGTCTTATTTCAAGAGTAGGTGGTACCGCTACATTCCAGTTATTCCAATGGAGTGGATCAACTGTAATCGCTCGTTTTGATAACCAAGTTGCAACCTCTACTGCTTTCCAAACGCTGGGTACTGGAGCTTCATTCAACGCTGCCAACTGGATGTTTGCAACATACAAAGCCAGCACAGGTGCTTATGATTTCCGTAGAGACAACACATCTGTATTGAGTGGCACTGGTAACATCAATGGAACCTGGGCATCTACAACTGCATGGATCTATGCAGGTGCACTTGGTGGTAATGGTGTACAAACACCATTTGCTGGTAACTACTGGGAAGGTCAAATCGTAGAGATGTGGTTGTTACACAAAGATCTAGATGCGACCGATAGAACAAACTTTGCAAACTACCTATCAACTAGGTACAACCTCTAAAAATTGAATATCTTATAATATCATGGCAGAAGCAGTCGTCAACGTAACCATCGGAGGTGTTACAACAGCAGTGAAAGATTTCAATGAGCTAGCAGAGGCTTTAAAGAAAACCAGTCAAGAAGCAAAGAAAGCTGGTGAAGAGACCAAAAAAGGTGCAAAGGAAGCCAAGGATTCTGCAAAGAAACAAGAGGATGCATTGGGTCCTGTTTCTAGTCGTTACAAGAAACTCAAAGAGGATATCGCAGGGTTTACGTCGGATCTTAAGAAAGGTTTCTCTAGCGGTGTAAACGCAATCAAAGGTTTCGGTGAAGCGCTTGGATTGGGTACCAAAGCTGCAAAAGGTCTTGCAGTTGGCTTATCTGCATTGGGTATACCACTTCTTATTGCTGCAGTTACTGCACTTGTTGGTTGGTTTAAAAACTTCGAAGGCGGTGCCAAGGCATTACAGGTTGCGCTTAATGTTTTAGGTGCAATTATGGATGGTCTTACCGAAGCATTTGTAGCATTGGTAAACCTAGATTTTGGTGGTTTCATTGATGGAATTGTAGGTATTGGTGGTAAAGCAGTTGAAGCAGCAAAAGGTACCGATGCCCTGTTTAAAGCACAAAAGAATCTGTTTGAGCAAACCAAAAAGCTTACTGTTGAAAACGCTAAACTTAACAAAGAGATTGAGGGTCAAAAGAAAGTACTTGAGGATTCTACACAACCTTATGAGACCCGTCTCAAAGCTCTAAAAGAGGTTAACGCTGCCACAGAGAAGCTTGCAAAGAACCAGATTGCTCTTACTCAAGCAAACCTTGCAGAGTTAAAAGCACAACTTGCACTTGAGAAAAACTATGAAAAACGAAGAGAACTCGAACTTAAGATCGCGGACACCCAGGCAGCGCTCATCGACTCGCAGACGCAACTCAACAACACCATCTACGATGCAGGAAAAGCCGAACGAGAGCTTCGTAAAGAGGAGAACGAGCGCATCAAAGAAGCCGCTGCAAAACGAAAAGAAGAAAAAGATAAGAAAATCCAAGATGCCAAAGATGTGGCTGGTGCTCTTGAAAAACTTCGTCTTCAAACTCTTACGGATGAGCTAACAGCTATCAATGAAACCCTTGCTGCAGAAAAAGCAGCAGCTATTGAATCCCTAAAAGCAAAGGGTGCAACAGCAGAGCAAATCGCACAGCTCGAAGAGTATTACAACCAAATCGGTATCCAACGTGTAAACGCTTACAACGAAAAGGTACAACAACAAAACGATGCCGCTGCTAAAACAGAGGAGGACAAAAAGGCACAGCAAGAGGCAGAAGCACTTAATCGTCAACGTTCTTTTGATGATCAACTTTTAGCACTTCAATCTGCTACTCTTACTACTGCACAGGAACAATTGGATGCAGAATATCTTGCATCACAAACTGCATTGGATCGCCAGCTGCAAGATGAATTGATTACTCGTGAGCAGTACCAACAACTGGTTACCGCAAACGATGAGATTTATGCACAAAAGCGTGCACAGATTGCAAAGACCGAAGCACAAATGCGTCAAGCAAACCTACAAGCTTCTCTACAAGCGGTTGGTGATATCTACGGTCAACTTTCGGATTTGTTAGGTAAAGAAACCGAAGCTGGTAAATCTGCAGCAATTGCACAGGCGTACATTAACACTTACCTCTCTGCAACTAAAGCGTATCAATCTCTTTCTGGTATTCCAGTTGTTGGTCCAGCCCTTGGTGTCGCAGCAGCTGCGGCCGCAATTGCAACTGGACTTAAGAACGTACAAACAATCAAGAATCCACCTAAAGCAGAAACTGGAGGTATGATCTTAGGACCATCCCATAGAGGAGGTGGTGTAATGATTGAGGCAGAAGGGGGAGAATATGTTATCAACAAAGCAGCAATGGGTGTACCAGGAGTTGCCGGAATGGCTGCCATGTTAAACTCTGTTGCATCACCTAAGAAGTATGCAGATGGTGGACAGGTAGAAAACCTTTCTAATCAAATAAACGCAATGAGTATGGCACCCATTCGCACCTATGTAGTGGCTAACGAGGTAACCAGTGCGCAACAGGCCAACTTCCAAATCGAAAGACTTTCAACATTATGAAAAAGCTAATTGAATTAATAATTAACGAAGATGCCCTAATGGATTTGGGTGTAGATGCAATCGCACTGGTAGAAAACCCAGCGATCGAGGAAAACTTTTTATACTTTAAGAAAGAGGAGTTTGTAGAACCTAGAGCAGGGGAGGATGAGGGAGAGTTCATTGGTCGTTGCATGAGTGACCTATCTGGAGAGTTTCCAGAAGAGGATCAACGCTTGGCAGTTTGTTACACCTATTGGGAAGGTAGTAGCGAGTTTGAAGATTTGGAAGATGCATGTTGGCCCGGTTACGAAGCAATTGGTTTGAAACCTAAAGGTGGTCGCATGGTTCCCAACTGTGTGCCAGTTAAAAATTCTAAACAAAGATTTGAAAGTTACAATGATTACCCAGAATCTGCAACAGCAGCAGCAAAGCGAGCCTTGGAATGGAGAGACTCGCATCCAGACCAAAAGTGTGGCACACCTGTCGGTTGGGCCCGTGCAAATCAATTGGCAAAAGGTGAAAACATTTCGGAGGAAACAATCGCAAGAATGGCTTCCTTTGCCCGTCACCTACAGTATAAAGATGTACCGTATTCCGAAGGTTGTGGAGGATTAATGGTAGACGCTTGGGGTGGACAAGCAGGTATCGAATGGGCATCAAACAAACTCGAGTCAATACGAGAGAAGATGCAGGATGAATCCGAAATCAATGTATTAGGGTACAATACCCGACATTTTAATATGTGTCCTGGTGCTATCGCAACATTCCAGCATTTAGTTTCTATGAATCCTAATGAAGAGGTTGCAGGTATGATTCGTTCTGCAGCAATCCAAGCAGATACAGTTTTTGGAATCGAGAAAAAGGTGTTAGATGCAGGTGTTGCAAGTATCGAGGATCTTTACGAAGCAACCCTACTTGTAAAAGATTTCTTTGATCTTATGAAAGAAATCGATGCACTTGTAGGAATGGAACACAACGTTGATTACATGTATGGTCACTTAGATGTGATTGGTAACCTAGTTCCAGATGAAGAGTTTGCAATCGATACTGCAGGTTTACCAGCTTACATTAACGAGATTGATGAGGATGAAGAAGGTAAGAAGCTTATCGCAATCATCAAAGATGTTTACCCAGAATCTTTTGCTGCAGTTACAGGTTTCCTAACACGTGGATTGAGCCGTGATGAAGTGTTAAAAGCAGGATTTAAGAAAGGTACCAAAGTTTACCGTTACGAAAAGGTAGGTAGTGGAGAACCAAGCCGTAGTTTCTGCGAATCAATCGAAGGTCGCTTCTTCCGTCGTTTCGCAATTGATGCCCTCAAACCATACAACACCGAGTTTGGCCATAACAGACAAGAATACTCTATTTGGAACTACAAAGGAGGACCCAACTGTGTACACGCATGGAGACGTTACATTGTAGATGGTGCCGATTTGTTGGATGATGGATTAGTAGAAGGTCTTCCTGGTACTGCACCTAAGAATATGGCAAACAACGGTTACTACTCACCAGAAACCAAACGTAAGAGTGAGGTAGCCTATATCGTCTCACAACAAAACATGACCAAAGTGATGAGTGATGACGGTCAACAGTACGCATTCAATGAAGAGAAACGTATTGTGACAGGACCTCTTATGATTCCAAACATGGAGATACCACGTCGTGCCGAAGATGGTTCCCGTTACTATGTGTACTTTACCGAGGATACGATTCGTCAAATCGCAGAAAAGTTTGTCCGAGAAAAGAAACTGGATCGCACAAACATCGAACACGATAGCGAGGATATGAGAGACCAGAACTATCTATTTGAAACCTGGATTGTAGAAAACCCAGATATGGATAAGGCTAAAGCACTAGGTTTCGAAGTGCCTAAGGGCACCTGGATGGGTTCTATGAGAGTTATGGATGACACTACATGGAACATGGTAAAAGAGGGAAAGATTAAAGGTTTCTCTGTTGAAGGTTTCTTTGGTGAAATGTCACCAGCAGAAAAGGACGAAGAGTTATACAACCAAATCCGTAACCTAGTTGCCAGTTGGAATGGGAAGTAGTAACGACGATCACGGTTACATTAATTTAGAGCATGTGCATTCCGAACTTCTACGTGAGATTTGGATTGAAGATGATGATGAGCCCATTCGCGTTAAGCAGTATCTAAACACTCATCGATATAATGATAAGCTCAACATCTATCCTCGTAGTAATGGTCCCGATATGGATCTCGTTGCCCAAATTCACAAAGAGTTTAAAAGAGGAGAACACCCAAAAGAGGGTGTCCTAGAGTGTGTGTTTGAAGATATGGATGGTGTAAAGTGGATGCAGATCTTTACAAAAGTAGAAGAGGAATACCGTATGGTACTCCTCAATCTTAAGTATTGGCAGTTCGATTAGGATTGCATCAAAAGATAGCGTAGTCGATTGGCCCATCGTGCAGTCTGTGTAGGACCGTAATTCTTAAATTCTCCATCCATACCATAAGTACGTTCACGCTTAACTTGTCGATTAATGGTAGATTGTAACTCACGCTTACTTGAATATCCAAAATAAAATAAATGTGATAAAAGACCTTGGAATGCTTCTTCAATAGAATCTACATTATCTGTCTCTGTAAACCCATGTCCATGTTCTCCAAAACGTTCAAAGGTTCTATCACATTGCAAAAGTACATCGTAATGTACGTATTGCGGATCTAACTTACGATTAAAAGAGTTGCGTACAATAAGATTAGGATCTTGATTAATACGATTCTCTACGTAATTCTTAATGTCAATTGCGTTCATGTTAATTGTTGTTAATTAAAAATTTAGTTTGTAGATACCTATGTTGTTACTAATCTGGTGCATTTGATCTTTGTACTCTACGGGAATTGGAGCAGCTATAGTAGAACGATCATCACTAAACTCATAATAACATTTAGCACTAATAGTAGATTTAGATGTTTTAGTAAATTCCATAAAGTGAAGACCTTTGCGACCGTCACGAATAATTGGAATCACTATTGACGCAAAGTTATTGCCAGCAAAACACATTTGAGGTTGAAAATTGTGTTTGCTAAGAGTGTTAGCACGATCGATGATTGCATTTTGAAATTTATTGAATTTCACTTTGTTTTGAGTTTTCATTCTGTTATTGTTATGATTACTATACAAATATAAACATAATTCTTGACCGAAAAAACAATATTTTCACTTTGATTAAAAATGAGTATAAATTGACTACTTATAGATATTTGCATCAATAAGTGCCTGTGCAAAGTCATCACCTAGCGAATAACTTGTTTGCAGGTATCGCAGGAGATCTGGTGAAACCGAAACCTCTCGATTCTTTCGATCCTCTGGTGTTACAAAGAAATCCAACTCTTCTCCTTCATAATCCAATTTGTAATGGTCGGTACCATCCTCTGTTTTAATGTATCGTATCATCATATTACAAATATATGAAACAAATCCGAAATGCACCATAAAAAAATAATAAATTAAGTTGATATATAATTAGTAAGCAGTTTTTAATTCCGTAGCCATTTATTTTTTGCTGCTTACACGTTGTTTCATGATCGGAAGAGGGTCCCCATGGCCCTCTTCTTTTTTTATACAACTTTTGTCACTCACACTTTTCCTTATACTTGTTTATAGGTGCAAGTGCATCTAAAGTAAAATTAATAAAAACTGTATGAACAAAGCAGAGGTATTAAAGAAGATTCAAGTTCTCCTTGGCCTGCATAAGTTCGACGAAGCCACCCTTGCGGATGGTACCAAAATTACCAACAAAAGCGATGAGAAATTTGCCCCTGGGCAAAACTTGTTTGTTCTTGACGCAGAAGGTAACGAGGTTCCTGCTCCAGAAGGCGAACATCAAACCGAAAGCGGAATCACTTTGACCGTTGACGGAGCTGGTGTTATTACAGGCGTCAAAGAACCAGATATGGAGGGAGAAGGAAGCTTGGAAGCTAAGAAAGAAAAAATGGAGGAAGAATCTTCTATTCTTGATGTTGCCGAAGCCGTTGTTGAGTCTGGTTTGACCCCAGAAGCTGTATTGGAGTTAGTAGCTCCAATCGTTGAGGAAATCGCTGCCGTAAAGGAAGAGGTTGCCATGATGAAAAAGGCTTTTGAGGATTACAAAGACGGCCCAGCAAAGGAGTCAATGAAGAAGTCTTTCTCAAAACTTAACTTCGGTAAAACCGAAAACGAAGTAGTTGATGCGTACTCACGTATTGCCGCTTTGAAAAAAGAATTACACAAAAAATAAATTATAAAAAATGAGTTTCAATTTAGCCGGACTTAGTGTTTATACGGATCAACTCTCTACCGAATTGGTAACTAGAGCTATCCTTAAGCCACAATCTGTTGAATATTTGACTGTTCGTCCAGGTCTTACTGCTGGTACTACAGCTATCAACATCCTCGGTGGAGTAACCGACATTACCGATCTCTCTTGTGGATTTGGTGCTGGTCAAACTGGTTCTAATTCCACTGCATTTACTCAAGTCGATCTTTGCGTACTTGGTAAACAATTAAAAGAAGAGCTTTGCCCAGACGATCTTCGTAACTACTGGCTTTCTTCTCAAATGTCTCCTTCTGCATACCAGGAGGTTGTACCTTTTGAGGACGCTATCGCCGATTACAAAGTTCGTGAAATTGGAAAGTACGTAGAGAACACCATTTGGCAGGGTGACGGAGTTTCTGGATCATGCCTTATCGGTCTTCTTGACCAAATCACTGTAGCTAATGGTGCTGCCGATGGTACTGCTTACAGTGGTGCATGGACTGCTTCTAACTCATTCGCCAATGTATGGGGAATGATCGATCTTCTCTCTAACGAGTTGAAGCAAGAAGACGACTTGGTAATGTACTTGAGCATGTCTCAATACTCTAAAGTTGTACAAGGTTTGATGAACCAGGGTAACGCGATCATTGCACAATATCCTAACCTTTCAAACTCTACAGGTGGTGTAGCACAAGCTTTCCAGTTCCCTGGAACAAATGTTACCATCTTCGGAGCTCCTGGTATCAACAGCAACCAAGTTATCGTAGGACCTAAGAAGTACATCTTTATGGGTACTGGTCTTATCGATGATGCCGACAACTTCCGTTTCTTCTACGATCCTTCTTTGGATATCGTTAAGTTCATGTCGAAGTTCCGTCTTGGTACTGCTGCTCTTGCTAACCAGTTCGTATCTAACGTCTAAAAAACCGAGTGAAAGAGGGGAGTAAAATCCCCTCTTATCTCACCTAAAAAAATAAACAAACTATGTCTTTAACTGCATGTGCTCTTACTAGTGATATTTCTCTAGATTGCCGCGATTCTCAAGGTGGTATAGAATATATCTACATTGCAAACGCAGACGGAGTAGTTACGTTTACGACCGCAGGTGCAACTGGCTGTACTAACCAAATCGATGAAATCTCTGTTGATGGAACCCCATTAACTTCAAGCGATTTCTTCAAATGGCAAGTACCCAAGCAAACTTCTTCTTATACGGAAACTGTTAACGCTTCTACCGAAAACGGAACAGTATTCTACCAGCAAGACGTTGCCTTGGTATTCAACAAGTTGCAGTGTTCTACTCGTAACGAGCTTCTCCTTGCTGCTCAAAACATCAAAATGTTAGTAATCGTGAAAGATGCTAACGGCTTATTCTGGACTGCAGGATTAACCAGAGGTTGTGAAATGACCGCTGGATCCTATGGAACAGGCACCAGTTATGGTGACCGTAATGGTTACACATTAACTCTTACTGGTCTCGAACCGGATCCTATGTATAACGTAGATCCTACTATCGTAGGCGAGTAATTTCTAGAGTTTCATTTCACTAAAGAGGGCTTCGGCCCTCTTTTTTTGCACTTTTCTCCGTGCCAACGATTGTAATTACCGGAATTTGTTTCAATATCACAATAGGGACACTTTAATCTTTTAGTGTTGAAAGATGCTCCAAAATCCATTTTATCTTTCCATTCTTGTGATTTTGATCGACCTTTTAAACTTGCACCACCTTTTACACAATCTTCTTTTGTTAATTTATGACGTGTATCATCTGTCCATTTTGGTCTATTTTGCACACTAGTCCAATAATGTGAATTATCTACCTCATATCCATATTGTTTTTGTAACTCTAATTCACGATCTCCTGCAATAATTGGATCATCATATCGTTCTAAAATTTCATATTCTGTGTAACCTTGTTTTTTTACACGAGTTTTTGGTTGTGTAGAACAACCAATCTTGACTCCAAGTATGTGATAGATGAAATAAGTAGCCATACATTTTATACCAAAACAGTTACACTCTGTTTCGATTTTATATCTTATAATAGGTATGATTATAGTAAATCGCAACGACCAAAATGAAGTGGCTTTCACCGCTGTAGAGAATAAACTCGCATACACTGGTGTTTACAAGCTTATCTTTAAATCTTCGGTTACCAAGTATGAAAAGTATGTTATTCCTACTGTGGTTACCGAGAATGCTCGTTACATTCTTCTAGAGTTTACCGAATCTTATTATGATGATCCAGCGAATGGTATCATAAGTCTAAGAGGAGGTTACTACCCTGCAGGTGAGTATACGTATGAGCTTTGGGAAACCACAGTTGCACCATATCCTAATACAAACCTCATCGAAAGAGGAGAGATGAAACTTCTTACAGAAAACATCTCACCAGAAATACAATACTACTTTTACCAAGGTAGTAACCCACAAACACAAGCATACGTTTACGTTACTCCAGCTGCACCTACTCCTGGTAACCAAGTTTGGAACACCACAAATATCAATTGGGAACTAAACGACGCCCAATGGCAAATAGCATAATTAAATTATGGCATCACTCACTAACACACTCATTCAAAATACATATCCAGGTTTAATTAAAACCGAGGATAATGCAGCATTGGATGCTACACTACAACCACTAACAGATGGTGTAGGTAACCCGCTTCCAATGGAAGTATCCGACTCTACAATTGCATTTAATGACACTGTAGATTTTACGGGTGCTACCATTATAGGTTTTACTGGAGCAGGAGCAACTGGAGCAACCGGACCCGCAGGAGCACAAGGTGCGCAAGGTTCTGTTGGAGCACAGGGTCCTCGTGGATTCCAGGGTTTCCAAGGTATCGCTGGTCCCCAAGGAGATAGAGGTTTCCAGGGTTTCCAAGGAGACAGAGGTTTCCAAGGATTCCAAGGTACAACTGGAGCGCAAGGCGTAAAAGGAGCAACTGGTGCAACTGGTCCCATTGGTCCCCAAGGTGCAGGTGGCGCAATCGGTTACTACGGTGCTTTCTTTGATACTACAGATCAACCCATTGCGGTTATCAATACACCCCAGGTGATTGGTATCAACTCCACTTCGATTGCAAATGGTATCTCTATAGTTGCAGGAGATGAGATCACCATCGCAAACCCAGGCACATATCGCATGAGTGCTACATTCCTGGTTGCAAACAGCAGTAACGCTATTCAAGATGCTGTATTTTGGTTGAAATTCAATGGAGTTGATTATCCAGATTCTGCTCACTACACGAATCTTCGTGAACAGAAAAACCCATCTACTCCTTCGGAAACGATTGTCAACTTTATGTTTGTTGGTCAATCAATCAATCCAAACGATTACGTCCAAATCTATTGGCAAGCAACTTCAACCGATGTATCACTCAACGCTACAACTGGAGTAGGAGTTCCGGATAGTTCTTCTGTAAGTGTTGAACTTACGCAAGTAATGTACTCTCAAGTTGGTGCCACTGGAGCGACAGGAGCAGGAGCAACCGGTGCAACAGGAGCAACAGGTGCTGTTGGAGCACAAGGAGCAGTTGGAGCACAAGGCGCCAAAGGTTCAACTGGCCACACAGGTCATACTGGTCACACTGGTCATACTGGACATACTGGAGCAACAGGTGCTATTGGTGCACAAGGAGCACAAGGCGCTAAAGGTTCAACTGGAGCAACTGGACACACTGGTCACACGGGACATACTGGACACACTGGACACACTGGAGCAACAGGTGCTATTGGAGCACAAGGTGTTAAAGGCTCTACTGGAGCAACTGGTCATACAGGTCACACTGGTCATACAGGTCACACAGGTTCTACTGGAGCAGTTGGTCCCCAAGGAGCACAGGGTGTTGCAGGTACTGCAGGTGCTACCGGAGCAACCGGACCCCAAGGCGCACAAGGAGATCCAGCTACCGCAGGTTTTGTAACTGGTGGAGCAACTGGTTCAATGAAAAACGCAGATTTCTTGGTACCAAATGCTGCAAATGCAAATGCTACTTATGCTATTGCACTTGGAGATGGAGCATCTGCTGGAATCGATAGAAACATTGCAATAGGTCGTAATGCTCTCGCTTCTAGTTTTGGTGCAGCAATGGTTATTGGAGCAGAAGCAACTGCAGGAGCAACTGGAACCGTATCACTTGGATATAACTCTGCAGCACGTGACAGAGCAAGTACCGCAATCGGTGCAAACTCAAGCGCTGGTAATACCTCTGGTAACAGACAGGTCGCGATTGGAAACAATGCATCTGCAAGTGGTATCCTAGCAGTAGCGATTGGAGCAGATTCAAATGCTAGTGGTTTCCTTGCAACTTATCTTGGATCCAATGGTAATGCTACTGGAGACAGCTCAATCGGTATTGGTAACAACGTGTTTGCCACTGCAAACCAAGCCTACGTAATCGGTCACAACTCTGCAACCAACAGCATGCAGAATAGCTTCATGGTGGATCAAATGATTAGAGGTCCACACGGTTTCAAAGTTGATCAAAAGACTGCAACCTTTACACCAGATGCGGATACTTACACACATTATCACACTGTAATGAGTGGTAACGTTACTGTACAAAATCCAACAAGTGCTGTACAAGGTCAAAAGTTACACTTTACTTTCTATGCAGGTGGTGCGCATACTATTGCTTTCCAAAGCGATTTTGTTGGAATTCCTGGAAACGTGCCAGAAGGTACAGGAGGAGGCGGAACATTTTTTAATCCAACTGTATTTGACATAAATGGTGGTTGGGCTGCTTTTGAATTTATCTTTATCAACTCTGCAGATGGTTCAAATAACAGATGGGTTCTCACCAACTGGAATAGAAGTCTATGGCAATAATATAAACTAAACAAAAACAATGAGCAATCTACCTACATCAACTCCAGTAACTCAAGCCCAAGAGGCTTATGATGTTACACCTAACAATGGTGCAGACTTGGCACAATGGCCAGCTGCATTATATGTTGGAGCAACTGGTGACGTCAAAGTCGATATGGCAAACGGCGGCACTGTTACCTTTATCAATGTTCCAGATGGTACTTTCCTTCCGATCCTTGTGAAGAGAGTTTACGCCACTGGCACAGATGCAACTAACATAATCGCATTACTGTAATGGCATATAAGTGGTTTGTCGGTACCGAAGCGCAGTGCAATGAAATTGTAGCTGCCGCGGATACTTACTATGGTTACCCTAATCCTCGCACAAAGACCCAAACATGGGCCAATCCCGAGGTAAATCCAGATAACGCAGAAGAGTTCTCCGTTCCAATGAATGAATGGATGCTTGACAATCTCACTTATGATCCATCAAAAGTAAGTGAAGAATATCCATTTACGCATCCAGAAAGAATCGAAGAAGAGTTATGATCAATCTAGCCACTAACACAATAGGAGCCACTCGTAAAGCAGGTGGTGCTGGTCCTACACCATGGGATCCATCTCTTTTGACTGGATTGATGGGATGGTATAGAGCGGACCAGGGTGTTACGCTAAATTCTGGTTATGTGAGTGAATGGGCACCTATT
>Ga0196901_1000391_pt1 | contig 23265 bp, 20 predicted proteins | sample CB_VirMetaG_FD_169099 | JGI IMG/M metagenome (GOLD analysis project Ga0196901, IMG submission 169099) | Freshwater to marine saline gradient viral communities from Chesapeake Bay - CB_1504_1 Viral MetaG (v3) (version 3) | ecosystem: Environmental > Aquatic > Marine > Coastal | place: USA... | reverse complement strand
AGCGTTGTCGTCGATGCCTAGTGAGGTAAAGGCACCAGTTACGGTAGTTGCACCAGTGACATCAAGTGTACCGTCTACGTTAGCATTACCATTGATATCAGCCCCAGTGGTACTGAGGTTGACCGCTTTAGAACCGATATAACCAGCCATTAGCTCTCTCCTTGTTCAAGTACCGACAAGATCACGTCACAGCTAGCTGCGGTGTTGCTTGTGATGATACAGGTGTCTGTGACCTCAAGGATGATCTTGCCATCCAGAGCGCTCAGTGCAGACCCTGCGGGGATAGCTGCGCCCTTGATTAAGTAGACACCAGCGAGTTGAACGTCCACATTGATTTGACTCGCTGTGATGTTCGCTAGGTTCAGACCGATTACAACGGCCTCTTGTCCTGTAGCTACAGTGTGTACTGTCACAGGTGATGTGCCAACGGCACTAGATGTGTAGTTATTAAAAGCCATGATTTACCCCAGTGCGATTGCATATATGATTGCAGCATTAACTGCGGAAGCTGCGGATGCAGCGGCGTTTGTTTCTGATACACCGGCGTTGGTCTCGCTGAGGGCAGCGGCGACAGCACTAGCGTTTGCTGCGACTACATCAGCGGCTGTGTCGATGGTGTCTTGATTAGTCTGTGTGAGATTAGCAGCCGTAGACGCTACGTCTAGACCAGTCTGTACGCGATCTGCTGCTGTCGCTGCTGCGTCTGCATTAGTCAGTACGAGGTCTGCTGCTACTGCGTTCTCTGATACAAGGGCTGCTGCTGCGGATGCCGCTGCTGCTGCTGTAGACGCTGCTGACGTAACTACGTCTGCTGCCGTAAGGACTGCATCTGCTGCTGCTTTTGCTGCTGAAGCCTCTGATGCAAGAGCACCTGCCTCTGCGCGGTCTGCTGCGATCAGAGGGCTTTCTGTGCCTTCTACGCGACCATCCACTAGCTCCTGATAAACCATGAGTCCCTGTAGGGCGCTTAGGTCTAGGTTAGACGGCGTGATGTCTGCACCTAACGTAAAGTTGACCTTGAGTTCTGATTTACTAACAGTACGTAGTACCTCTACGGTATCGCCGATTGTTAGTACATCTAAAACAATTACTGCTGAGTCATCAATCCATTCGATTGAAGCATAAGCAGGATCGCCTGATCCGTCCACTGCGTTGTTTACACGCACGTTTACGTCTGAGCGTTGAATAAAACCTAAAGCGAAGTTCACCGCGAAGGTCTGTGCTCCACCTGTATAGGTGTATGTATTGGTGGATAATGCCATTACGGTATCCTTCGTTTGAGGTTTCTCTTTAGTGAGGTGTTAAGGGGCGACATAAGCCGCCCCCTTGTGTTACTTGTTTCGTTCTGCTACGCCGTTGAGCATGTTACCTACTAGGACTGTACTGGAGAATGGAATAACCCGCATAGCCTTCTTGTCTGATCCATCTGCTGTACCAGCAAAGGCAGCACCTAATGCACCCGGTAAGCGAATAGCATCGTTCGTGAATGACAGAATAGGAGGCATGACTTCAGCGTGTCTACCGAATTGGTTGAACCGCTTGTCGTCAAGACCCATCATAGTCATCAGAGGATCATAAGCCATAGGGATAAAGCCAGTCATGTTGCTGTAGGCGAACGCACGTTTAGCGTGATCTTCTACAGACATCTCTCCTGCCTTACCATCAATACCAGCACGGATCATAGAAGCAACGCCTGCTGTGGCTAGTCCCATACCCAAGGCTGCGTAAGCCTGCGGATCGTTATGACGGAAGTGACGTACCATCTGCTTCTGAGTAGCCTGTAGCGGGAAGGTCTTGAGGTGACTCAGTACCGAACCCCAGCCCGTATGCATCCACGCATCCTGCTCACCAGCCATAGACTTCTGAACAACTTGGTTGAGGTTACGTGTGATGGAAGCACCGAACATATCAGCTAACTCGCCATCCCACTTGTCTGCATGTAGACGATTAACGTAACCGTCTGGACTGAACTCAATAGTACCGTCAGTGATGAGATTCTCTAGCCGTGTAAGAGCCTCACCGTCTAGTCCTAGATCGGCCCACATACGAGCCGACACACCATCTGATAACTTCTCACCCGACTCCAAAGAGTCACGTAGGATACGGAATACCTTATCAGATACACCAAGTGCAGCGGTCTTCTGCTGCCACCCACGTACACTGTTAAAGAAACTGGTGAAGCCTTGGACGTATGAAGCTGTGGATAGATTCTTGTCTAACTTAGACATCAGAGTACCAGTGTCGAGATCGCTGAGTTCATCTAGACTCAAGTGCTCTGCAAAGAGCTTATGATCCTGTCCGATCTCACCTGTCATATACGCCAAGTCATCAAGTAACTCTTTGTTACCTGCCTTTAGTTCTGCATTGAGGTTATTCATAACCCCACGCTTCATCCAGTTACCCACGCCATTCTGTGCCATGATAGCAGCAGTCTCGCCTAGCTGTGTGAGGCCCATCTTACCGAGCCACGCTAGGTTAGTCATACGCTTCATCATCACTGGGAGCATACCCTGAGATTCAGGAGCCTTACGTGGGTCCATACCGGACCAGCCTTTTACTGCACCAGAATCGAAGTGAGTAAACATAGCCTCTAGTTCTGCGGTAGCTGTTACCTCTTCGCCCAGCGCACGTTGCTCTGCTTGAGCAGCGCTGATTGCCTCTGCACGAGCAGCCTTGCTTGTGATACCCTGACGAGCCAATGCTGCTGAACCAGCCATACCACGAGTGTATCGCTGCCAGTCGCCTGCTAGATCATTACTCAATAGATCAACAATCATGAGCTGAGAGCCGTCCTCTGTCATAATAGGGGATTGCATATCTACGTCGTTGCGGCTCTTAGCGAACCCCGGTTTACCACGGTTCTCTGCTGCGCCTGCTAGACGTGTCATAATAGCTTCTTGCTCTGGACCGCGTACACCAGCCATCTCAAGACTGTCACGGAGGAATGCCCTACCGTCGCCTTGGAGTAGTGAGAATACACTTGTGTCGATATCAGCGTCCCTGAGTTCTACACGACGGATAACAGCATCAGCGATTGCGTCTGCGTCCTTACCTGCTGCCATGCCTGCTTGGCGATACGACTCAGCTAGAGATACTACAAGATTATCACGAGTAACAATACCTCTGCTTATGAGGTCAGTGATCTTGCGTCCACTCCATATCTGTGGAGTGTAGTGTGGGTTATCTGCGACATCTTCCAGACCTTTGATGGAGTGTTCCCCATCACGGCCTTTACCAATAGCAAGTGAGTCACGTGCTGCGTTGTCGTAAGCATCCGATGCTAATCTTACATCAGCATCATCACTATAACTCGTCCGTCCGTGATTACGAGAATTGCGTTCTAGCATTACCTCACGATTGAACTCAGCCTTACCCTCGTTAGAGATACCGTACTTAGTACCTAGAGCGCCCTTGCCATTACGCTGTGCCCAGTCGTGAGCAGCCTGTTGTACTGGTAGGAGTTGTGTCTGAATACGCTTAGAGTAGTTCTCCATCATAGCAGAGGCTGTAGCACGTCCACGGTTCAAGCCGCTAGAACTCTCGAATACAGTATGACCCATCCAGTTAAGAACTGCGGAGTTAGAGTTGTATAGTTTAGATTGGAAGCCTGCACCTACTGCGGCAGTCCATTTACCAGTGGATAGCTTAGTCCAGAACTTACCTGCATCTTCGAGCCGCCGATCATAAAAACCACTCTCGTAGTTAATGACATCCGCGTTGTCGATGATGTCGCGCTCTCCCGGTGTTATAAGGCCCAGAGGGTCAGTTATATCACGCTCTACACGACCCTGCCCACCAATCTGTGCAGCACCAACTGTGCTGTCACCTGTGGGTTTATTGAAGTCATCTACACCATCAGTACCGAGTGGGCGCTCTGGTAGAGGTCCATATACTGTTTCATTAGTAGCTGCTAGTGTTGGATCATCTTCTGCTACACGGCGTATGTAATCGTTCTCTGCTGCCTCTAACGGGCCACGTAGGTCTCTGCCTACTGCACCTGCTAGGAGGCCACCGAACGCTGCACCACCAAGGATAGATGCAATGAGTTCACCTTCGCCTGCCGTCTCTCTGATGTGTGCATCATATGCACCAACGAGCAAGCCTGCCTGAGCACCGCCTACGACGCCCTGAGCGGCTGCTACAGCGCGTTCACTCTTAGTTACTGCTGATACCACACGAGCGGTCTTAGCTGCCCCGTACATGCCCCCTGAGAGGAACAACAGAGGAGCGTCTACATCAAGTAACTGACCCGCCAATTGCGTGACGCTTCCGTCGAACTGATCCACTGTTGTTTGCCGGCGATCCATGTCTGCTAAGATACGAGCACGAGCACGCTGTGCGCCCTCTAGTGTATCCGCTGCCATGATGTCATTGTGGTAATCCCGTGGGATGCCTTCAATCAGTGCCTCTACATTATCAGACTTGACGTATGACTCGCGCTGCTTGTCTGTACCTGTTGATCCACCGAAGAGTCCTTTAAAGGCACCACCGAGGGCTGCACGGACTTGACCGGGGTTATTCTGTGGACGGCCCAGCGATGTGAGCTGTCCTGTTTGATCTGGATTCTCTGCGGTGAAGGCCTCTGCTGCTGCTGTGCCTTCGTCTCCCATACGGCGTCCGATACCAGCAGCGGCAGTCTCGCGGAATCCAGCCGCTAATTCTTCTAGTCCATTACGTTGTCTTGATAGGCGCAATGACTCCCGCATCTCTGCTGAAGTCTGGAATACACTGCGTTCTTTTTCTACTTGGTTAGCCGCAAAGTGCTTGTCAAAGATGTCATCAGCCATGCGGCTCTCCTTTAATGAAATCCCACCCCGACTTATGCCGAGGTGGGTAGTTGTTACTTAGTTAGTGATTGCAGGTACTTCGTTCTGTACTGCGCACCAGCCTCTTCGTATGGGATAGCAATACGCTCACTGTATGTTCCATCAGGAAGTAGTACACGAACTGCTGCACCTGATCCACCATCAGTCTCTAGGATGTACGGACGCACACCCCGGTTAGCAACTGAGATAGCATCCATAGGCTTAAACGCACGCTGCGCTAGTATCCCATCAGTCAGCCCTCTAACGAGAGGAACCTGCTCGATTGCACTCTCAAGGAATGCACCTACACCGAGAACTGCTCCAGCACCGGGAACTACTTCCCACGCTGATAGACTACCGAACTCTTCTGATAACTCACCTGATTCAATCATACCCGCTAGATACGATGTAATGACCTCGCCTTCAATACCCGGACGAGCCATATCACCAGCAGATTCACCGAACATCTGGTCGAGCATATTGAAGCCGGGGTCCATGATCTGCATAGAGCCGCCTACGACAGCGGTACGATCTAGTACCTCCGCTGTAGCCCTCTGTATAGCGACATGAGTAGCCATCGCAGGGTCTTCTTTGAGGAGACGATTAACCTCTTCTGTAACGGCTCCTGTGAGTTGTTCGCGACCTGCTTGAGCACCCGCTAGGTCTTGCTCTACGTTAGTCTGTAGCCAAGCCTGACTCACATCTGTATTGCTGGAGAACATACCTTGCAGTACGCCGATGTCTTCGCCTTTAGCCCAAGCGTCAACAGAGTTCGTTATCTCTTTAGCAATACGATCCTGATTAGCAGGTGTCTGTACTGAGTTCAAGCCGAGGGTTAACTCACGATCATTGACCGCTGCCATGATAGCATCACCAACTAGCTGTGGGCTAGTTAGATTACCTGACGCAGCCTCAAACACAGCAGCCATAGTGTTAATGGACTCAGGTGTTGTGAACATAGAGTTAGCAGCCTTAGCACTCCCATCAAGCAGACGCCCGTATTTAAGGACTGTCTGGATAGCAGCGTCTGTAGGTCTACCATCAGGGCCGATCATATTACGCATGGCTAGTGTAGACACAGCTTGCACGTCTTTGGTTACTGTACCTGCCTCTACTGCACTAGCTTCCATAGCTGCGCTGTGCAGACCAATGACTTGACTGTCATCAATAGAACCATTAGCCACCCCATCAGAAAGAGTCTTCTCTACTTCAGCCTGCGACTCACGATCAAAGCGCTCACGTAGTTTAGCTGGTAACTGATCTACGGTTCCTGTAGCCCGCGCTCTAGCGATGACATTACCGTCTGCTTTGTACTCAGCGATATCCGACTCTGCTTTACGCAGTTGTGTCAGTGCGCCTTTAAGCGTCTGTTCCGAGTCTGTCTCAGCTAGGTTAAAACCAGCAGCGCTGTAAAGATCAGCGACTTCTTCGGTGAATGCTGCTGTAGCTGCCTGAGCTTGTTCAACAGTAATACCCGGTGTCTCTAGAGTACGGGTTAATACATCATGCGCAGAAGCCTGCTGTACTTTAACCACAGCAAGACGTCCTGCTGTTGCCTCTGTAGCAGCGGCCTCAGCAGCAGCAGTTATCTGCGTGTTGATGTGATTACCTTGAGCTACAGTCTGCACGAGTCCTAAACCCGTACGGGAGTCTGCTGCGGCTGCCCTATAGGCGGAGGGTGAGATACCACCGTTCGCAAGCGCGTCGTCTAGGGCAGACATATCATCGTTGTGCTGGATTGTAGAGGCTACAATACGTGCATCTTCATTCGACTTGAGAAGGGCTGTACGCATGGTCTGTGCAGACCTGAGTTCAGCTTCTGCCATAGTGAGCTGTTCTGCTGTAGAATAATGCAGTGCATCGCCGTTAGCTTCTTTTGCGATACCTTCAGCGTAAGGGCGTGTCTCAGAGACGCGTACACCAGCAGCTTCCAAAGCAGCATAACCTGCTTCACCACCACCAGCAGCAATCCACTTGTCCGCGTTTCCGGGACCAGCGTTGTAGCCGATAGCTGCTGCTTCGATATTACCTTGGTAGCGTGCGACGTTCATAGCCCAGTAATCACGACCCACACGAAGACTGTCTTCTCGTGTACCGTTAGACGGTCTGATACCGAATCCGGGATCATCCAGCGTCTTAGGCATGACCTGCATACCGCCTTGTGCTCTGTCGCCTTTGTTAGCACCACCTTCGATTAGGGGGCCAACAGCGTCTAGATTACCACCGCTCTCGAACTGCATCACGATGTCTTGTGTCTGACGTGCGACAGAATCCCAATCACCGCGTACAGTAGCTGTAGCGATGTTAGTTACCTTAGCGCGATCACCATGGTCTTGAGCAGTAACAGCGCCACTGTACGCAGCGCCGCCTTCTGCTGCTGACATAGTGACATCACGTTTACCCCAGATAGCAGCAAGAGCTTCCGCTGCTTCTGCTGGTTCCAGATCACCTGCCTCAATACGGCGTTGCCAGTTGCTCAATGCCTCTGTGTGCTCTGCATCATAAGTAGTGCGTACACGGTTCTCATAAGCCTGCTGTGCTGCACGCATAGCCTGCCTCTGAGGTGCCGACATGGACTCAAGGAGACCAGACTGCTTTAGCTGCTGATACGCGATAGGGTTCATGTTCTCGAACGCAGCGCCTACACCATCCACTACAGCCGCCATACGGCGGTCTGAGGATAGACCAGAGGACGGGCTACCTTCACCGCCAGCGGCATTGACGAGCAATGAAGCAAAGGCTGATGAATCCTTCGACAATGCGTCTACTGATGTAACCAGTGACTTGTATGCTTCACGCTCTTGGTATCCGAGATGCGCTGATGTATGCTCTGCTACTAGAGTAGGCATCTGCTCTGACATAGTCTCACGAACCATACGTGCGGTCTGTGGGTCTAGCCCTTTGATCTGTGCTTCCATACGAGCCACGTATTGTGCACGGAACGCATCTGGGTCTTGCTCGTACTGTGACTGACGGATCATTTCCTGCTGTGTTGTAAGCATGGTCTGTGATAGCGTCTGTGCGTGCATAACGCGGTAGCCAGAGAGTGACCACTTGTCACCCTCCATCTCTACTGCATCCATAGTCTTACCCTGCTGGTAAGCCATCTGCCCGTCGAGTATAGCAGCTTCATTCCGAGTATTAGCGACCTCTTGAATCTTGCTACTAGCCCATTTGTTCAGTGAGTTAGCTACCCCAGCGGATCGTTGAATCCCATACTGAGCTGCTGAGTCACTGTAGTTCTGACTGTGTACTTGTACTTGTGGTGCTGACAACGGAGCAGCATTACTAACTACGGGTACGACTTCAGCCGCACCAGCTAGGCTATCAGCTACGCCGACACGGCGCTCTATTCCTTGAGCCATAATGCTCTCCTTTGTTGTTTATTTGAGCCAAGCGGCCCAAGTGTCAGTAGTTCTACTACCTGCGGGTTGGTTAGCGTCGTAAGTATTAACTAGACCTGAAGCTAATCCGAGTAGTGCGGATGCAGCGCTTGGTGCAGGTAGGACATCTGCTACGTGATCTGGAAGGATTGAGATGTCCTCGCCCATAAGCGTAGCTAGGTTGATGTTCTTACGATCCTCTTCCAGTGCTAGGATAGCAGAGTCAGAGTTACGCTGTCGTGCATCATGTGCATTGAGTGCAGATCGGCGTAGTCCAAGCATAGTTGCTTTGACGCTACCACCTGCTACACCTGCTGCGGCAGCACTAACTGCTGCCGAGCCTTGGTCTTGCATAGACTGTGTTTGGATGGCCTGCGATAGACGGACACCTTGATCCTGTGTCTGCACTTGTCGCTGCGTTACAGAGTTCTGACGTAGAGCGCCGCTCATCAGGTTCATAGTATTCCTATGAGCCTGAGCGGCTTTCTGCATTCGGTTCTCAGTTTCTGCTATGTCATTCTTAGATGCATTTATAGCAGTCTGGGCCTTCATAGTATTGTACTCAGTCGCTGCTCCCATAATCTGGACACCCATGCCAGCTAGCATACTAAAGTTTGAGCCTGCCATTAGAGTCTCCTTCCACGAGTTAAGATTTGGCCTACCCACTCAACCTCTAGGATTGTCATGGGCCGCACGTCTGATGAGGATACAGTTAGTTCTGACCAGTCACTTCGTTCACCCCAAGGTATGACGAACTCACCAGAGCGGATACCAATACCGTCTGGGTCGTCTGGGTCAAACGCCGTTACGATCTCTTGGTTACTGAACAATGCATCATCTGCACGGTATCGTGAGGTCATCTTAGAATCCATATAACCGGACTCATCGAAGTAAACTACGAACTCAGTTACAACCAGCTTAGTGTTCTTAATTGCACGATTCTCTTTATCGCGGATGAAAGGCATAGTTGGTTTAACTAGCGATTCAAAAGCAAGACCTGCTAGAACAGTAGCACCGTTAGGTGCTGTTATATTAGATACGAGATAACGCCAATAGCCGTTACCTAGATCAGTGATATTCACAGAGGAGATCGCCTGCCCCGGTACAGCACAACCAGTGCCTTGTACTAGGAGAGCAGTACCCCAAGGTAAGTCTAAGTACGTCTTAGCTGCTTCCGCTGTGCCTGTCTCAACGTAATCTGTTACAACATAGTCTGGGAGTACATAGTCGCCTGATACAGTAGCTACGGTGTAGTTATCCAGAATGTCTAGCTTAACAGGGTAGCCTGTCTCTGCGTTGTCTGGGATGTCTAGGTTCATACTAGTCTGGACATAACCCAGAACTGAGTCATACATAAGAACATTAACCGCAGAGCCGGAGAAGAACACGTTACGAACAGCATAAGGGAGTACCCACTTAGACCACGATGCTTGCGCCTTTGTTTGATCCTGCCAGTAGTATTGATGCACGAACAGGACGTTCTGGGTAGTTACATCATCAGTCTGTACGATAACAAAGGAGAAGTTGGTACTAGCCGTTAGGGCTGTTACCTTACCGCCCATGTACTCATCTTGTACCTGTGTGATAGACACAGCATCTGAAGCGTCTACTGCTGCCTCAGAGAAGAATTCCTTTACCCCAGCGAAACTACCCTGCTCAAATGGGAACAGCAATGTGCGCCCAGTTGATGCAGGGCGTGCGCCCTTGCCCATCTCAAAGTTCGTTGTCTGTACCAAGGAGGCATTAGACGGTGTGAGGGCTATGGAACCTGTTATAAGGAACTGGCTGTAGTCTGCAAAGATAATCAAGTCACGGTCAAACGGTACGATCCATTCTAACTCGAACTCCCGCTCTGCTGTAGATACGATACTGATCGGGTCAGAGTCGAGTTCTGCTGTAGCTGATTTCTTAAAGAAGTCTCGTGGTTGGTCGGTGCGAGACATAGCTACGTGTGGACCTGCAATGAATGTAAGTCTTGATTGGAAGCCGTTGATGTCCCGGATAGTGTTACCAACGAAGTCAGGAACAGGTGATGTCAGTGAGTCACCAACACGTCTGCCTAACCACTCACCTTGTGACAGAGTAAACGTAGTTGTACCTGTACGTGTCAGAATATGAGGCATAGTTGTGAGATCAAATCTAGATTCTTCGTCTGGATTAAACCACTCTTGCCATATACCTTCTGATCCAAACCCAGCACCTACTGCTTTACCTTCGATCTGGAAACGCATCCAGAAGTCATCTTCATCCCCTTTGATACCTACGATACGCACGAGAGTACCGTGTACCGCCAGTGGCGTGAGGTCTACAATGCTCTTAGCTGTGTTAGTCTGAGCACGCATTACGAGACCATTAGAGCCATCTGATACAGTTAGCTTTAGATCAGGAGCACCTGTTACACGAATAACTGAGTCCACTACTGATATAACAGTACCAACTTTTAGGTTAGGGCTGGCAGCTAGTGATAGTTTTACTTGGTTCGCTATGTAATCAGCAGCAGACTTTGCTGCATCCCCAGCGGTTGTACCATCAGGTGCCACGTATGTACCAGTAGCTACAGTACCATCTGTGTACTCTAGACTGGCTGTATAAGTGTGACTGAACTGTCCACCGAAACATACGATATAGCCTTCGTCTTGCTTGACTTCAGCAAGTGCTGCTGTCGTTGACGCATCCATCGCTGTGACTTTATCACGGTTCAGTAAGTACGGAATCTCATCATAGACGTATATTTCCATGTTAGTGCCGACGTAATCTAGTGTACCAGCGTCCGGTGTGAACGTCAGGGCTGTACCAGATGCATCTAGGATTTCCAAAGAACCTGCTTTGAAGCCCACTTGGAACCGATCCCCATCAATAACGATGTTACGGAAGGTCAGATCAGTAGCGGATGATGTGTTGTATGCCTGTAGGTCAGACGCAGGGCGGGATGTTAGTCCACGCACAACGTCAGACACCATGTTGATTTGTTCAGTAACCTGTCCATCATTTCGGATGTGAGCAGGTTGCTGGCTCACACCCTGTAGGAGTGAGCCGAGTGTACCGGATACTGACATGATGTCTCCTTAGATGATACGGGTTATAGGATTAGCTGTTGAAGCACGACGTGTAGCGAAGTTCGCGTAGCCTTTGCCAGCGAAGAAGTTAGCGTCTGTGTTCTTCATATTCAATGTAATGAGTTCGAGTTCTTTCTCAACCACATTCTGTGCATACATCTGTAGCTTGTTGCCGCTACCATCCTGATCCACGTAGTACATCAGACGTGCTTTAGCACGAACGAACTGGAGAGCGATAGGTGGCATGTCTGTTAGCTCTAGCTCTGCTACGATTACACAAGCAACTGGCTCTCCGATGTCAAAGGTGTAGTTACCGTTATCGAATAGGTACTGCCCGCGGATTGCATAGTCCTTAGACGCATCAGCAGGATCGCATGTGAGTGCGTTACTAGGCACAACGATCTTACCATCTACGTTAGGTGTGAGTGTACGGTAGGTGGTGTTAAACCACAAGGGTTTAGAAGAGAACTCTTCTAGCACATCATTCAAGATGAGGTCAGCGGTGATATAGTTAGGGTGTGTTACATCAGCAGCAGCGAGTCTTGCCGTGCCAGTGGTCGCCAGCATACTGTTAATCAGGTCCAGACGTGTGGTCATGGTAAGCCTCTCTAGTTAAGGGTGGGTGTTTCATTAGTAGAGTAGCCATCGGGAGAGACGACAGCCACTCAACAAATGAAAAAAAGCCCCCTCCAATTAAGGAGAGGGCTGATTAGTTAGGCGATGATAGACTGAATTGCGTAGCAACCATCTGGGCGGTTGAAGTTAGCACCGTAAGCCATCAACGAGTCGATGAACCACTGGCGTTCGATCTTGCTGAAGTAGACATCAGAAGTCAACGGAATGGTTTCACCAACCATCAGAGCGGATGGGTGCAGCAACAGAGCTTCTGTACGTGCTTCGGCAGCAGATACATCGTAGAAGTTAGAGTTAGCTGCGGTGGACAGAGGGTGACCAGTGATCGCTGCGGTTGGCAAGCGGTTAGTAGCTACAACAGGAACACCCATTACAGTCTTGAACTTACCGTTAGCGAAGTCGCCGTTCTCAGTGGAGTAGTCCTGATTCACCAGCTTGTCGTTGTTCAACAGAACAGCGTACTGAGTTGGAGTCACGAACCATACACACTCATCTGTGTCCATGTCCGCTGTCTGCATAGCAACAACGCCTTTTTCAAGCGCAATGTAGAGTGCAGTTGGGTCAAGCTCGTCACCGATAGCACCCAGAGTTGCAGTTGTACCAGCACCGAAAGCGCCGTTCAAACCAGCAGGGGCAGAAGCAGCAGCACCTTTGATGCCTGCGATCAGCAGGGATTCATCGAAGAGCTTACCGAGTTCTTTACCGTGATCCATGCCGAGTTCTTTACGAGCATTGAAGTCGATCTGGAACTCATTGAGCATGGAGCGGTTGTCACGGGCCATGACTACAGTGTCGATGGTCAGCGATGTGGAACCGAACGCAGTTGCAGTTGCGGCAGGACGTACACCAGCAGTCAAAGTAGTCAAGGAAGTCTTGCCTACGCGACGGTTAAGAATGGTGTCTGTACCCTTGACGGATTTGACGTTAACGAAGTTGCGCATCATGGATTTCTTAGCGAACTGTGAGTCCACGAATCCACCATACTGTTCGATCATATCGGCAATTGCCTGATCGGATAGGTGAGTTGAGTCGGTTGGGATGTTTACACCTGACATGAGGTATCTCCTTTAAGTGGCTTATAGGCCTTGTTTGCGCCCGAGAATCCGGGCTGCTTGGATGGTCGCGATCTCTTTATTAGACGCACCTTTACGATGTGCCTTATCAAGAGCGGCGACATACTCTGCACGAGACATGGCTGTACGGGCCGGGGGAGATGTTGAGGTAGCCTCAACACGGGGTGTTTCTGGGGTGATGCTTGAGTTCGCAGGGGCTTTATTATAAGCCGCTAGGATTTCAGATACCGCGAATCGTGCGGATGCTCCACCTTTATCAATCATAGGGCGGTACTCAGCGAGGTCCGCCTCCGGGATATTACTTGACGCCCACTTAGCTGCCTTGTCCCAGTTGTCCTTGCCGCCTGCGGCTTCATGGACTACTTTAACTGCAACTTCGTTCTTAGCGTTGTTCTCTGCAATGAAGGACTTCGTGCCTGTGAGAATGATCTCAGCAGCGTGCTTACCGACTTTAGCGGCAAGTGCTGCCTTATCAATCAAGGTCACGTCCCCTGCTTGGATTGCATCATACATCAATGCCTTAGCATCGTCTGTAGATACACCAGAGTTCTGTAGCATACCTAGTACGCTATTGCCCACATCTGAACCTGAGTCGCCCCAGACGTCCGCATCAAGCGGCTCGTCTTTCTCATCAGTAACTGGCTCCTCTGCTGCTTCCGCAGCTTCTGGTGCCTCTACTGGTGCCTCTCCAACTGCTTCTTTAACAGGTGCTTCGACGGGCGCTTCTTCGACAGGGGGTGCAGTCGTCTCCGCAGTAGGTACATTACCTGCTGCATTAAGAGACGAGTCTGGTGGGTTGATGTCGAGGTTAATTGGTTCTTCTGACAAAGTGTTCTCTCCTTACTTTGGTTGTTGTGCGTCTACTGCTGCTTTACCAGCATGTTCTGCGACATTAGCTTCACCTTGCTGAGACTGCATACGACCTGCTTCGGCCATAGCTGCTTCTTGGTTAGCCTGCATCTCTTCCGGTGTATTAAGGAAGGCATTGAGGTCAACTGAGCGGTTAGTGAATACAAACTTAGCGAAACGCAATGGGTTCATCGCACCTCTGATGTCTTCTGGAACAGCCTCCATCATCTGAAGGTCTCCAATAGCCATGCGTAGGTTGTCGATCTGACCTTCACGGGACAGGGACTCAAGACCTGTTGTGACGAGCACTTCAAATGCAGCGCTGTCTTTACCGATCTCTGATGCGAAGTCTACCTGACTGATAGCGTACTCAGCCTCACGCTGTTGCCAGCTTTGTGCGAGTTGTGAGTACAGACCACCGAAAGCGCTTTCGAGTTCGTTAGCAAGCATACGGATTTCCGCTGCTGTGACGCGCTCTGCATCACGCACGTTAGACATAAGGAATGCCTGTGCGAGTTCGCCTTCCCACTTACCAATGAGTTCATTGATTGTACCTAAGTCACCACGAGCACGCATCTCAGGGACGCTGATGTCGTCGGCATTACCGGGCCAGTATGTACCACGAGGGGCAGCATTCAGCGCGGCTAGGTCCATAGACAATGGGCTACCGGGACGTACAAAGAACTTGATGTCAGCAGTGATTGCTGTGAGGTCAAGTAGGGCTTCAGTACATACGTCGATGTTGTGGAACGTAGATGCGTAGTCTTCTACAAGACCACGACCGTAATGTTCGCCGGGATGCAGTGACCAGTCTAGGACCAGAAGGTCATAGTCTGCTGCATTTAGGTAGGTCTCTGTCTTCAGAGGAACACCATCAGCTTCCTGTGTGATCTTCCAACGCTTGCCTTGCTTCTCGTAAAGAGTGAACAACTCCATGTCGTCCTCGTCCTTTACTTTAGGATGGACTTCGCGGATGTGTGCTTTCATAGCTTCATCGAAGGTGCTGAAACGCTTCTTCTCTGAGAGAACCACTTCCCGTTCCATACCAAGGATGTCACGACGGACACCATAGCGGTTAACAGGATACAATACGCGCTTGCCGCTAGGCATACGACGCAGGAGTGCGTTACCAGTGACGATGAGGTGCTTGGCTGCAAGGATAGCAACAGGGCGGTACTCTGTGAGCTTCAGCTTACGAATAGCCACGTCTTCTAAACGAGAGGTGGCATCACGCACAGCCTCTTGCATCTTACCGGACTGCTCTTCACCGAGTTCTTGCTCGATCTCAAGTTTAGCTTCCGGTGTTAGTGCTACTGTAAAGAAAGGTCGGCTGATTGGATACAGGACTTCTACGATACGGTTGGCTAGGTGGTTGACTAAACGTGCACCTGTTGGTACGTTACCTTTAGTCTGCTCCTGCCCTTCCATACCCTCTGGGGGCATGATAGCAGGTACAGTCCACCGTGCGTATGCTTCTGAGCGTTCAATTAGATCACCTTTGTCGGTGTCCATCGTTGCCCAGATGTTACTAATACGATGCGGGGCTTCCATTAGAGACCTCCAACATTATATGATTTGTTCATCAACCCGCCAACACCAGATGTCTGCTTCTTCTTCTTCTTAGAAGATACGTTAGTTTTGTTGGCTGCTGTCAGGGCTGTATCCTTTAGCTGTGAAGAGCCTAGAACAACAGTAGCTTTGTTTCCACCTGCTGCTTGTGCTGCTAGATCAGATTTCTCCTTAGCAGTTACACCAGCTTGGATGTTAATAGCCTCTGCCCTTTGAGCAGCCTCTCGTGCGCTCTTCTCAGCCGCCAGACGTGTTGCACGTTCAGCGGACAGCATATCGTCTGCGATCTTCTGGTCTGCTTGACGTTGTGCATCTACTTGAGCACGCTGCTCCGCCATTGCAGCAGCCTGCGCTTCCTCTTGCTTCTTAGCATTAGCGGCTGCGGTCTCTGCTTGTTTCTTAGCTGCTGCGGATGTAGCCCGTGCGTTTTTGTTAGCTGCGGCTGCTGCGCCTAAACCAGCCGCTGCGCTGACCCCTGCTATGATTGTGGAGATTGCTGCCATATCAGTGGCCCCTTTTTGAATAAGTTGTTTCGGTTTTACGATAACCTCGTCTCTCATACAGTGGAGCTAGATCAGTCACACCGTGTATGTCAGCTACTGTTATTAAGACAGCGCCTTTACTCTCTGCCCAGTCTTCATAAGACCGGAGTAATTTAAGAGCCTCTCGGCCTCTGTAATCTTTGTTTACAAACCAACCTAACTCAGTAGCCACTAGGTCTGTAGACATCCATAGCTCTGTGAGTACACCGATGATACCACCAACAACTAAACCATCTACATCTATCACAAAGATGACGTTATCTGGATTAGACATGCAGGCATCTAGCATGAGTTCTACACGCTCTTGGTTGTAGGTGTACTCATCTGGGCATTCTGCATGGAAGTTATTAGCGCACTCAATTAGTGCAGGTATATCATCATGTGTTGCTTCACGGATCATAATGGGCCTCCGGTATAGGTTTCGATAGCAGTGCGGATATCATCCTTGCATTTCTCGTAACCCATATCAAATGGAGTGTCTTTCTTTTCGAGTACACGGTTCTTGAGCAATGCTCGTAGACCCTCACGTACTGCTTCTGATAGATGTGCTGTTGAAGTAGTAATCATATCTCTCTCCTATGATCTCCTAACTATCAACTCTCAGTACATCATTAATGAGGTCTGGTCCTAGTAGTTCCTGCAACTCTTTTGGTATTGCAGTATTACTTAGGTGGAATTGTATAGCTAGAAGGAGTTGTTCATCTTGATCTAAATGTGCATACATCTGATCCTCCCTCAAGTTAATTTCTCTTGAGAGAGGGGTTAAGAGTATCACCCAAAGAAATAAGGGCTTTCGAGGACTGCGTTGATGTCTAGATCACCTGTCTCTGGCAGGTCTGGAAGGGTAATACCGCAACGCTCTTCGTGTACCTGCTTGAAGTCTGCGAGGATGTCTTGCTCTGAGTGTAGAGCAACGAAGGTAGTACGGATGGCTGTCTGTAGTACCTCTGCATCACAAGCGTGTGTGCCGAAGTCGTCGTGGATCATAGCGAAGTCAGTGATACCGTGCTCGGCTGCTGCATTGATAGTCATCATCATGTGGCAAGCATCTACGTGGTGAACGAGGTTAGGGGATGAACCCTGACGCTGCTTACGTGAGTCGATGTCATCTGTGAAGGTAGCGAGGCGAAGACGAAGGCGTCCACCGATCTGTGTTTCGATCTGCTTGGTCTCGTACTTCATACGGCGTTGGATAACAGGGAAACCTAGTGGGCTTGTGTACCGGATGTCGTTACCTGACTTAGAGATGATGGATGAGCAGTCTTGAATCCAGTCCATAGCTGCACGAGCTGCGATAACTACTTCACCGATACTCTCCCAGAGGATAGGTGACAGGGCGATGCTGTGACGGAACGCTGTGTTAGCTGGGAAGCTGCGCTCTGCCTTCTCGTTGAGCCACTTGTAGACACTACCTGTGCATGAGTTCTGGGTAGAACCGTATGGCAGGGTCATCACTGGGGACTTAGACAGGCTGCGTGGCATAGAGTCACCGCACATCCATACCCAATTCTGTGCTGCTGGGTCGTCACTGGTCTTGAGCTTACTGTAGCACACGTTTGCAACTGACTGGTAGATGTCGGCTGGTTTGTGTGAGGGGATGAGATTAACTGCTGCACCGCCTACTGAGTCACGAAGCATAGCAGAGAAGTGCTGTAGGCCGTTACAGGAGCCGTCAAGGCCCACTGGGAGGTGTGATACGAAGTCTCGGTGGTCATCCATACCAAGCATGTCACAGAACTCAAAGCACCACGCTAGGAACTGCCAAGGCTTGTCTGCTTCAGTCCATACAGCGCGGTTGCTGATTGGATCAGCAGCAACAGCAAGCCACTTAGCTGCGTTGTCCTCTACCCATGCTACGCGCTCGTCGTATGACACCTTATCGTAGCCGTACTTATTGGCTGCGTTAATCATGAACCATTTGTAACCTGTGGTGCCTAAAGCCTTACCATTAGCGAACTCAATGAGTCCCTTGGATTGGTCTGTACCCTGTGGGTTAAGTCCAGAAGCTGTGGCGTAAACCCGTCCCCGAAAATCACACTGATAAACGTAAAAGAACATATCATGAACGCGCATCTCTGTTGTGAGGCGCATAGTGCGGAGTAGCGCTAGGTTCTTAGCGCGGCGTTCGCGCTCTGCTGTGTGTAGTTCACGAGTCTCTGACTTCCAGTCATTGAATGACTCTAGAAGCGGGGAGCCTTCCGGCAACTCAGACTTATCAACACCAGCAGGTAGTGGGCAGTCCGGAAACTCAAGAGGCTCAGAGCGTGGCATACCGCACTCTAGGTTCTTGGCCCATACTTCCTTCATGACATCGTGTACACGGGTGTTGACGCGCCATGCTGTCTTCTGCATGGAGTTGATAGCAGAGAACACACCCGGCATGTCAGCAGCTTCGTAAACCGCTGCACGGTTGCCTTCAGCGTAGTTAGCCTTGATGAGCGGTGTACGCTGACGCAGACGTGGGCTGTAGAAGCCGCCATCTGTGTATGACACCCAATCCGCCGGTGGGATAAGGCAAGGCATACGATCAGGGGACATGATCTCTACAGCCTCATTGTGGCGGGCGATCCACTCGATACAACCTTGTGTTGGAACAACACGTACTGAGATACGTCCTCGCTTGTCTTTACTGTCTTCGCGCTCTACGAGGTCACATACTTCCATCAGTAGACTAACGATCAAAGAACCTACTTCGAAGTGCTGGTTCTCTGTCCAATCTGCCCACTGCTGGCCCTGATCGTCGCCCTTAGCACGAAGTACACGGCGACGGTGCTCGTAGCTCGTGACGTTCTTACGCTGGAAGTCGCGGATCAGGCTGTCGTAGTATTCCTTGAACTCAGTCTCGAAGTGCATGAACCGTAGTTCATCCTCACAACGGCGACCGATCTGTGTGCAAACTGAGGTCAGTGTAGTAGCCTGTGTGTAGAAGGCGTTGATGATAGCACGCAGGGATAGCAATGCGATCTTATCGACGTTTACGGTCTCTACGAGTTTAGCTACACGGTTACGACGACGACCCTCTGGGTGCTTACCGTCGAGGTATAGTGAGATATGGTCTGAGATCGTCAAGACGTAGCTGCGAAGCAATGTGCTTCCAGCAGAGGTCTCGGAGCCGCGTGATGTAGCTGCCTCCTCCTGCTGCTTGCGGAAGCGGTCTACACCTTGGTAGATCATCTTTTCTTCGAAGTCTAACTGATCTTGAATCGTTGCCATGCTTATCCCTTTTTGATTGCAGCCCTCTTCTTCCGGGCCTTTGCGTTCGTAGCTATTCGCTTCTCTTCATCGGTCTTGTGCGTAGGGTGGAATAATCCACCGTGCTGTGGTTGAGTGTGCCGCTGCTGGTATGCTAACCAGTTAGTGATCCACTCTAATTCATTACCTGCACCACAACGTCGAGCTAGGTTAAACACCTTACCCTCCATTCCATTACAGTTCAAACACAACACGTCGCGGATGTATCCGGTAGCGTGGTCGTGATCTAAGGCTGGCTTCTTCTGCCCGCCTTTCATACTCTTGCCGCACAGGGGACACTTGTACTCCTGTGCTTTTAGTAGTTTAGCACGTACAGGTGCTATCTGTGAGGTCTTTAGCCGCATAGTGCACTCCATGCTACTGGGAACAACTTCCGCACCTCAGCACTGATCTCATCAGCTACCAACCGTGTCTCGTATTGTGTGTCTGGCTTACAGCGCAGGTTACACATATCAGCGAAGGCATCCAATGATCCGCTCCACCACCATTCAGTGTAGACGTTCACTGGAAGGATCATCCTAGCCTGTTCAGCACAGATGCCCTGATTAATCATCTTGCGGTAGCGCTGGGTAGCCTCGTCCTGTGTCTGGGCTAGATAGGATGTAGGGAAGTACTGCGACTTAGCTTCACCAACTGAGCCTTGCTTAACGTCATCAGCCGCTGCCCTCCACACCGTTGGGGTATAGAACTCAGGGTCACTTTTGACGTATCTACGGGACACTTCTGACATCCTCATGAACTTATGCTTAACGAGTTGACGTGCTACAAAGATAGGTGCCTTGATATGGAAGCGCAGGTAGCAGTGGCCGAAAGGGGCGATATGCCCCTCCCGTGCTAAGAAGTTAATCAGCTTGTGGTTTCCCTCGTCTGAGTAACCCTCTGCTTTCTTGGCGAAGGACACTCGCGCAGCGTCAGCTACGTCCATGTCTTCACCCATATGCTTTAAGTAGGTTGCTTTAATCATTCACAAGTCTTCTTCCCTGTTGCTGGATCATAGAAGCAGGCTGCACCCTCTTCAACGAAGTCGTTGTTCTCTTCCGGTACTTCCTCTACTGCTACATCCTCAGAGGCTGAAGCATTGAAGATACCATAGCGCTTACCTGCCACCCGGAATGTAGTACAACCGGAGGAGCCGCCATCATATGCTGCCATGTAGACGTCCTTGAACTCTTCCCATGTCACATCAGAACCGACGTTACAGGTCTTAGAGCAGGCTGAGTCAACATACTTGGATGCTAGGTTCAGAACAGCTACGTGAGCCATGACTGGTAGGTCATCAGCTTTAGCACCCTCTACACCCCATTCACGATAACCGTAGTCATCTACGCGCTCAATGATAGGACCATCGAATGTCTGGATGGTACGATCAAAGCCGTAGGAGAACACTGGTTCGATACCGGATGATACGTTGTCGGCGCTGAGGCTGATAGTCCCTGTAGGTGCGATGGACAGCAAGTGGCTGTTACGCAGACCGTAGCGGCGGATCAGTTCTCTGATCTCATCTGGTAGTGTAAGAGCGAACTCGCTCTCAAGGAGACGCTCGTCATACAATGGGAAGGCACCCTTCTCAATAGCGAGTGCAACGGATGCTTCGTAGCATGTGTCACGTAGCACTGTCATGATCTCTTCGAGTACCTCTAGGAAGGCAGAAGAGCCGTACTCATGGCCTAGAGCCTCAATAGCGTTAGCTACACCAGTCAGACCCAGACCCATACGTCGCTTGGACTTAGCTTCTAGCTCTTGTGAAGGCAGTGGGAACACAGCACGATCAACTACGTTATCCATAGCTCGTACTACGTGTGGGATATCTTCTTTAAACATCTGGTAGTTGAAGTGACGTTCACCAGTATGATGTGTAGCGATGTACTTCACGCAGTTGAATGAGCCAAGGAGACACGCACCGTTCGGGGGCAGAGGCTGCTCACCGCATGGGTTCGTAGCTGCGATAGTCTCACAGTACCAGAGGTTGTTCTTCTTGTTGATACGATCCATGAAGAGAATACCCGGTTCAGCCCAATCCCATGTGGAACGCAGGATGTCATCCCAGAGTGCTCGTGCATCAATCGTATCATACACACGACCTTCGAATACTAGATCGAAATCAGTGCCGTCTTTAACAGCCGTCATGAATGCATCAGTAACGCCTACTGAGAGGTTGAACTGTGTGAGCGTAGTGGTATTGTTCTTGACCTTAATGAACTCAGCGATGTCTGGATGGTCAACACGCAGGACGCCCATCTGAGCGCCTCGTCTGTGACCTGCTGAAGCGATTGTCTTGCATACTGCGTCAAAGATACCCATGAAGCTCATAGGACCGCTGGAGCGGCTGTCTAAGCCCTTAATTAGAGCACCCTTCGGACGGAGTGTACTGAAGTCATAACCGATGCCCCCACCTAGCTGCATCGTCTTAGCAGCTTCTCGTGCTGCATTCATGATACCGTCCATAGAGTCTTCGATCTTCAGAGATACGAAACAGTTATAGGGCGTCACCCGTCGTGGTGCGCCCATAGCTGCCTGTACTCGACCTGCTGCTAGGAAGCGCATGTCGTATAGGATGTTGCGGAATGCCTCGAAGTGCTCAGGGCCATCACGTAGTGCTTCTGCTACTCGTGTCTGGCTTGCCTTGAAGTCTTCGCCCTTAGAGCGGTATTTCATGGCGTGGATTTCTTCTGAGATGCCGATCTTAGGGCCGTATGTGTTTACTTCTGAGTTCTTCATCGATTGTCACCACTTCCATGTAATGTGCCTCGTGACTCGCGGCCATCTAGCTTTTCAATATTCATATCAATAACTGCTTGTAGATCACTACCGTAGTAGTTAGCCAGTGCTGTGACGTAGAATACTACATCACCTAGCTCTTTAATGATCTCGTCTTTAGAGAACCTCGATTTATCACGAATGAGCTTCTTAACCTTTTCCGCCACTTCCCCGGCCTCTCCAACGAGACCGAGGGTGTTTTCAACCAAGCGATCATCGCCTGATGTCATGATCTTATTTTCAACCCATAAGCTGTAGTTCATATTGATCCTAACCAATCTATTACGTCTGTTTGATCTGGCTTGCGGCGCATCCAGAGTAGTTGCATATCACTGACCATGTTCTTCTGCCAGAAGCTAGGGCTGCCGTCTCGGTAATCAGTCCACTCATGCGGGCTATTGCCCCAGAGGTACTTCATAACCAAGAAGCACTGCCAGTCGCTTGTGCAGTCCTCTAGGTAGTTGTAGGCGGCTATAGGGCCGATCTTCTTACCGTCAGGGTCCAGAGGTAAGCCAGCGATGTTGTCTGCTGTATCTCCCATAAGCAACTGTGCCCAGAAGAACTTAGTACCCCAGCCTAGAACCTTAGCTGACTTCTTAGTGCGGTCAACCCAGATGGAACCGAAAGGATCATCTACGTCTACGATGCACTCGTCATCGAAGTCCCAGTGAAGTCCCGGTGCCATACGGAGGTCTTTGTCCTTAGACACGATCACACTGAGGTTACGATCCTCAGCGTTGTAGTTAGCCTGTGCCATTCCATCGTCGGCCTCTTGGTGCAGGTGGATTGAGCTGGGCAACTCCTCACCAATGAATGCTCTGATGTCATTGAGGTACTCAGGCTTGGCCTTATCCTTACGATTACCTTGGTACTGCTTGGTAAGGGCTAGGTGGTCGCGGTTGCCCTTGTCAGAACCTGATGGTGTGATGTGAGCTACATAGCTCGTGGAGCCAGTGATCCGCATGAGGTGCTCAAGGCCGCGCTGGGCATTGTATTTCATATCGTCAAACGACTTGCGTGGCTTCAAGCCATCCAACTCGTCACGGGTCTCGGCTGATACTTGATAACACATGAAGTCAGCGTCGATGTGCGCTACTCTGCCCGGTACAGGGGAAGGATAGATATCCTCCCCCACTTGATCGGGTAACGCTATGTTACCTAAGTCCATTACAGACCCAGTGCTGCGAGTGGATCGCTAGTAGCCAGTGGATCAGCAGCTACAGGAGCAGGTGCCGGAGCAGCTAGTTCCTTAACCAGACTGTCAGTGCCGATGACCAGTGACTCTAGTGCAGAGCCTTGGAAGTTACTGGCCTGCATTGCGATGCCTTGGATGAAGTTCTTAGACA
>Ga0196901_1000390_pt1 | contig 23303 bp, 51 predicted proteins | sample CB_VirMetaG_FD_169099 | JGI IMG/M metagenome (GOLD analysis project Ga0196901, IMG submission 169099) | Freshwater to marine saline gradient viral communities from Chesapeake Bay - CB_1504_1 Viral MetaG (v3) (version 3) | ecosystem: Environmental > Aquatic > Marine > Coastal | place: USA... | reverse complement strand
TCGAGCATAAACACAAAATGCGTGAGATAAATGAAGATAATATTCGCAAGAAACAAGCACTGGATAAGCAGATGGATACAGAGTGAGACATGGTCGCGCTGGTCGCATGTTGGCATAGTTGATGGCGTTAATGTAATCGAAGCAAAGGGTATTGCTGTTTGGCCTATGCTGCTAGTATTGCTAGGATTGAAAAAGAATTCAATAAAATTAGGTGGCGTAGTAAAAACGCCTTTATCTGAATTTTTAATTAAGTATAAAAAAGTTCAATACGCCTATATCGATGGTGACATAGAAAAAGCTAGAGCGCTAGTTGGGATTGCAATGTTCGATCCTTGGGGCTTAATTGGCATATATCTAAAAAGGCGCATAGACTGTCATGACAAGTTCTTTTGTGCAAAGCTTGTTGCTTATTGCGCAACGCACTACAGAGACAGATTTATACATCGAGCAACAGCTCAAAAAATACTTGAGATAAGTAGGGATGAAGAATGATTATAGTCAGAAACCAGCCACTCCCCGACCGCACCACTGGAATTTTAACGCTGCCAGACGGTCAAGAATTTGACACTTTAGAAAGGCCATGGCTAGATAATCAGGTTAACGTGTCATGCATACCAACTGGGTTTTATCGGTTTAAACGTGATTTACACGGGCGTCATCAATGGTTTAGGTTGGTGCATGTAGATGAGCGCTCTGATATCGAGTTTCACGAAGGAACCAAGCCAAGACATAGTAACGGATGTATATTAGTTAGTCGTGAGTGTCTGGAGGCTATGAAAGCGTTTTATAACAATCCCGAATTGACTTATGTGCTGGAGATAAGATAGTGGACATAAACCCGTTATCCGCGCTTTTTGATATTGGAAAGATAGCCATTGAAAAAATATGGCCTGACCCTGCAAAACAGGCGGAGCAGCTATTTAAACTTGAGGAGCTAAAACAAAAAGGCGATTTAGCAGAGCTTAACGCTCATGTGCAATCGCTAACTGGGCAGCTTGAAATAAACAAGGTTGAAGCTGCGCATGCTAGTATATTTGTAGCTGGGGCTAGGCCATTTGTTATGTGGATTTGCGCATCTTCATTAGCATATGCATCAATAATAGAGCCTATTGCTAGGTTTATTGCTACAGTAGTTTTTTCTTATTCTGGTGAGTTCCCTGAGATTGATACTGACATAACACTCCAAGTGCTGCTTGGTATGCTAGGTCTTGGAACCATGAGAAGCTACGATAAATTAAAAAAAACAGACACAAAATCAATTGGGAATAAATAAGTAATAATGATACCATCCTATAAAAGAAAGCATAAACTTATAGGGTGGAATTATGAAAAATTGTATTATCTGCGAATCAATCTTAAATAAAGATAACACAACTTGGTATAGGCAAAAAAATTACATATATAAATGCAATGAATGCATAAAAATTGAAAAAAGAAATCAATCTTATAACTTTAGAAAAAACAACCCATCTCTAGCTAATGATAGAAGCACAAAGTCAAGACTTAAATCTAAAAAATTAAATCCTGTAAAATATACAGCAAATCAAATGCGATCCAGCTCATTTAAACGAGCAAAAGCATTAGGTCTTGACTTCGATATAACTAGTGATTTTATATACTCAATTTGTAAAGAGGAATGCCCTATACTTGGAGTTAAGCTAAAATATGGAGGAGGCGATAAAGCCAAGAACTCAGCTTCATTAGATAGGATTGATTCATTTAAAGGGTATACTAAGGATAATGTTATGGTTATATCCTCTCTTGCTAACACAATGAAAAGCAACGCAACAAAAGATGAATTGTTAAAATTTGGTCAATGGGTTGTAGATAATATTAATAAATAACCAAACACGACAATGCAAGTATTGCTTGGCATGCTTGGTCTAGTTGGGGCGAGAAGTTACGAGAAGAAAAATAAGGTGCAAAGAGATAGCCTCAAAGCCTCGCCCTAACCCAATCACGCTTAAACTTTTCAACTCGTGCAGGGCTTGGCTTGTATCTTTGAATGTATTTGTGGAATGCCTTAAGTGATATGTCGAACTTTTCAGATATCAACCTTGGACACATTCCGTCAGCGTAAAGTTCAGCCATTAACTCGGCGTCAGTTTTTTGTTCTTCTAGGTATTTAGATAGATTCATTTGGCGACTCCGGTAATGGCATCCAGTGGGTGACTTTTAAGCTTAGCCTCAACCCTCTAAATTCCTCTAAGAAAACACCATTCCTGCCAACGCATGCAATGCAAGTTCCTGATGTTGTTCCGCATAAAATTGTGTACCCTTCAAGAGATTCATCCGGCAGCCTATCATCAACACTAATCCACTTATTCATGTTCATCCACCGCATCAATCGCCAAGCATTCCGCCTCGTCAATATCCAATCATGACAACTCAAGATAGTTTGAAAACTGGTCGTAAGCGTTACCCATTAACACACCGTTTGATGTTGTGAAATGGTGTTCTTTGTTGTTAATTATGCAAGAGCATTTGAATTCTGTCATTTTAGCTCATCCAGTTTATTTAAAATTGCAGATGTAGCAAAGCATATAACTCCGCATATAGTTAAGGTGTCATCAGTAACAAAAAATGATGCGATAAGGCAAACAAACCCTAAAGATAAATATAATCTTGATTCTTTCACATCGCCACCCATTCACGTCTAATAATTTCAATTACTTCATTAACTGTCAAACCTTCACGATTTGCAATCCATTCTGGTGATTCGCCATTAATCCAGTGGTTTAGGATGTTTTTCATTTCTTCTTCCCCATCTTAAATTTAGGAAAAAACTGCTTAGCCAGCTTCATGTCCTTTTTTCTATCGCCAGTTGGCGTAACGCCATTCTGCTCTAAGAACATGGCTAATGCGGTTTTGCTCATAGTAACTCTTTCCCGCCAGCTTTTATTAAAAGCTCTATAAATTCTTTGTATAAATCGCTATTTGGTCTGTATATACTGCAGCAGTGAACTTCATAATTATAAATATCCAATGTCTTACTTGCTTCACAAATTCTTATAGAGTCAAAAAAAACATGAAATTCTTCATTAAACATAATAAAAGTTCCATGGTCTGTTTTTTCAATTATCATAATAATTCAGTCCTATTGTTAATTTCCAAAATCATAACACTATTATTCATTGGTAGTGGTATGACCAGTAGTTAGCTCTTCGCCTATTTCAAACCACTCCAAAATTAACCAGATTAATAGTAGCAATATGAAGTAGTTAATCATTATTCACCTACCTTTGGTGGTGCTGGTTTTGACAATCCCTGCTCAATTAACCAGTTTTGGTAATTAGGAACTACGCGCAGTACAGCGGCTAAGTGAGAATATTTTGCATACGATTCGCAAAGCTCTTTTAATCGCTCAACACTAATCCACTGGCTTTGTGTGCGGGTGTTTTCGAGTTCAGACTCAAGTTCTTGCACGTAGTCAATTTGCTCACAGGCTAACCCATATATATTCAGTATTTCCTTGTTATGTGGGTACACTTTACGCAGAGCTTTCAGCTTGTCTTTTAATTCACTCATTCATCACCGCCTTGTATTGTTCCCGCCTCTGCGCGTAGTTGGTTGGCTTGGTTGACAAGCTTTTCTTCGCACTTTGACGCCGATACTTTCAGTATATTTAAGATTGCATCTCTGTATCTGGCATCACTTTTATTTGGAAGAGGGACTTCAATCAATGTTTCTGATAGAACGTCAGAAAATACAACAATACCCTTAGCCTGCTGCTCTAGGTTGTGGGCTTTTAATGCGTCTTTGTATAACGGTTCTGTAAATAATTCATCCCATTCAGCTATATCACCATTTAGATGCCATCCAGCTACACCAACAGACTCCTCCATAATCCCGCCCGTATAAACAACCATTGCATGATATTCATCACGCTCTTTCTCAAGCTCTGCTATCCGCTGTTGCTCATTGAAAACCAATAAAGGCTCTAGTAGTTGAACTTTTTTCGTCTGTCGCTGTAATGATTTCTCAAGCTCAACAATTCGCGCAATGTCGGCTAGTGAGCGAACATAACCAGTAACAGCCATGCTTGTAGTCCACTCATTTGAAATAAAAACAGCGTAACCCATGCCATTTTTATCTTTTTTCAGGTAGTAAACTTTTGTAGATGCAAGCATTTCAATATGAGTCGCCCCCTCTGGCGCACCCGCTAAAATCTCTTTATCATTCATAATCATCTCCTCCTAATCTTCTTCTATTTCGTTCACGTTCGTATTCTGCCTGCGTCATATCTTCCGGAGCATCATCCCACTCAGGCGGGTAGTCGTTTGGTGGTATTGGGCTGTAGTTCACTCAATCACCCCACCAGCCGCAATAAATGCTTTTTCGAATTCGACCACTAATGAGCTTAAAACAAAGAAAACTCGCTGATTGTTTTTTTCAAGTTCAATACACCCTGTCTCACTGTTGAATCCTGCGTCACTGAAAATAACCCCTCCATAATTTGTCATCAAAACATATCCTGCACTTTTCTTTAGTATTACCATGTCGCAATCCTCAATTAATTTCCAACTAACTATAAACCACTTTTTATCCGCATGTGGTATGACCAGTTACACATCGTCGCTAAACTCCCACAAAACCCCGTTTATTCTTGAACCTTGCCCTGTTTTATTGTGCTTGCAATACAGTAAAACCTTTTTGTATGCATCCCGCTCTTTTTTCAAAAACTCATTCTCAGTAAGAAGCTTTCTATATTCTTCTATTTGCAATTCAACCAATTCAATTAGTTGTTTTTTGTTGTATGACTCGATGTTGTTAATCACAACTCCCCCAGCCTATCATTAGTACTATCAATAACCATCTCCAAATAACGCTTAATCGACTTTAGCGCATCGTCGTTATGCTTATGTTTAGCTATCACCGCCACAGCCTCGTTAAGCGCATCTAGCAGCCCGTCAATTAATATGAGTGACTTAGACAGCTTAATGTCGTTTAGCGCGAACTGGTGTTGTAGGTGCGCTAATTTGTGGCGCATTCTTAAAGGGGTCATTCTTTAATCCTAAATAATCTTTCGATACCTTTTTTGGTAGAATTAACATTAAGTCCAGATTGGATTTCTTTCTCCCATATGCATTCAAAATCATCTGGTGCGTTATATTCACTTACAAATACCGTGTGACCTTCTTTCACCTTGACTCTGCACCATTGCCAGAACTCAGCGTGGTTAAAGTCATCTTTGTATTTTGTTGTGCCTGCGTATGGTGGGTCGCAATATATTATTGATTGCGGTGGAATGTTTAAATCTAAATAGCAGCTAGAGCGAAGATCAATCCCACAAACCTGCTCTCTTGCCCTTTCTATCGACCTATAACTCTCGCCGATTCGATCCCTCTCCTTGCAAACCACATCCTTTGTATTACCTATAAAGCCGCCAAACCACTTTGCAGAATAAGTAAAGCAAAACCCCACACACCCAACCAACTCTGCAGGGTGGTTATCTTTGTTTTTATTAATATCATCATACATTTCTTTATTGACGTTTTTTGGTGCTTGCCAGCCATCCTGCAGCGATTTTAAAAAAGATATCAAATAATCATTACTATCAGCACCAATTCGATTACCATCAACTTTATCAATAATATTTGCGCCGCCCACAAATGGCTCAACCCACCATTGGCCTTCTTTTCTGTCTTTTAACATTATTGGCAGAATATACTTGGCTATTCTCGCCTTGCTTCCCATGTATTTCATTTTTTAAATCCTCATCAGGTAAAAATCAAAATATACACACTTTTTCGCGCTAGGTGGTCTTACCAGTGATTAGCAATCTAGCGACTGGCAAAACGTCGTCAATCCATTCTGGGTTATTTTCTCTCATGTAATCGATCTTCGCCTTTCGCTCATCTTTTGGTGTTTTAACTATCTGTAAAGCTAGGTTATAAACCGTTAGCTCAAACCATGTTTGCACGTCTTTATGGCAATCAGTAACCGCTATTTTACCCGCATAAACATCGTCTATTTGTTGCGCTTGCTCTGCTCTTTCCATTCTTCTATTGCCTCTAATGCCGATTTGTATCCAAGCGCTACGCAGACAAAAGCGCCTGAGTCATAACACGATTTTAAAAAATCCAATTGTTTTGGTTGCCATACACTTTTTGTATGGTCTTGGCGTTTTAATTCACAAACAAAAGCCAATCCAGACGGTATTATTATATCCGCTGCGCCCGCTGTCATCCCTTCTGCTTTTTGGCGTTGCACTTGTTGCGTCGTGCGCTTACCTTCATTCCTTGGGTGTAAGGCGTGCGGATATTCCTTCCTGATAATATTAAATAGCGTTATTTGCTCTGCGCTCTCTGGTGGGCAAGCGCCTCGGTATTCTAAATTACCGTAAACTTTAAGCCATTTAGGAAACTTCATCTAGTTTATCCTCCTCATTATTGTATGCGTACACACGATAGAAATCGCCATTTTTAGCGGCTTTTATGGTATCAGGCTTTCTTACTTCAAAATCATGCACAAATACCATATATTCATCTACTGAGTTGACGACTTGGCCTATTGTGTTTCTGCAAAACATTTCCCATTCTGCCCACTTACGCTGTGAGTTAGGGGAATACCAAATAGTAAACGTGCGAAACTCGGTGGTGTAATCAACCCTTACGGTTTTTGTTTTGCTATTCCATTCTTGCACGCGCCACGTTAGCACCTTGTCATTGGTAGGCGTTCTAGGGTCTTTTTTCATGCGTTTAAATTCAATCACAAGCTTTTCGTTAGGGTCTACAAGCTCACCCTTGCAGCGCTCGCAATACCTCGCTGCAATATCATTCTCGTGGCCACAATCAGCATCAACACACACTTTAAACGACCAACGATACCCGCACCGCTCAGACAATCCTTTTATAATTGACTGTCCGAAGCACCTACGCCCAAAATGAGCAGGCATGGGCTGATCGTCATCGGTTAATATTCTTGAACCTGCCAAGTCTATAAAATAACCGTTGTCGTCAATTAAAAACTGCTCTGGATTTGGCCTGCCCGCGAATATATTTAACGTGTTGCATTCAGGGCAATGAGCATCGACAGAATACTCACCCTTTGCGCCACTTGATGCTTTTATTTTTGGATTAAATAAATCACCATCTGGACAATGATTTTCTATATTCTCTGCATAGTCCAACACTAGACAATCATGCTTTTCATCGTGCAGGCGTAACCCTCGACCAATTATTTGCTGTAGTAACGCAACTGATTCAGTTCTGCGCATTATCGCCACTACGTCAACATGTGGAGCGTCAAAGCCTTTTGTTAGCACTTGTATGTTGACAAAGTATTTAAACTTTCTCGCTTTGAAATCGCTTATCATATCTTGACGCTGTTTTTTGCCAGCCTCACCCGTTAACATACGGCTATTGTCAGGCGGTAAAGACTCCATTATTTCTAATGCGTGCTGTCTTGTTGCTGCAAAAATAATAACACCCATCCTTCCGGCGCTTTTTTCTACAATATCAGCCACTATTGCAGCGGTTAATCTTCCTCTACCCTCGTATGCTCGCTCTTGCGACTCACTGGTAAATCTGCCCATAGAATTCAATTCAAGCACGCTAGTATCGTAATGCTCTATAATTTCAGGGTCTGCATGTGGCGGGGTTAAAAACCCTCTTTCTATCAACTCGCTTGCTGTCACACGACAAATCAAACGGTTAAAATAAGGCTCTTTTGTTTCCCAATCTTCGACTGGCAATCCATCTTCTTTATACCGATAAATGTACCCATCGCCTAACCTGTAAGGCGTAGCGGTCAACCCGATAACGCGCAACTTTTCATTAGCTTTTTTTAGGTGGCTAACTATTTCTTTTATAGTTGGCGTTATGCAGTGGCACTCATCAATGACTACCGCGCAAAACTTGCCGCAAAACTTATCCAACTGGTTAAGCACTGTTTTTTCAGTGGCAAAAACAACGTCATGCTTAAGGCACTTCTTGCCAGCGCTACCGCTAAAAATGCTCGCAGGCTTTCCGGTCTGCAAATACTTTTCCCTGTTTTGTTCAATAAGCTCTTTTGAAGGAGCTAAACACAATACTTTTTTTCCTCCGCTTACGTTGTTTAACCACTCTGCAAGCGAGGCCACTATGTGGCTTTTACCTGCCCCTGTCGCCAATTCCATTACACTAGGCTCAAGGCAAACTTTTAGCCATTCCTTGGCCTTGTCTAGTGCTGTTTGTTGGTAGTCACGTAACACGCCAATACTCCGAGTCTTTTCCGCGATAAGGCTCTAAGTCTGCATCTGGCAATAAATCGCTAATAGCTTTTTGATAACTTATTGTGCCTTTTTTACTTGCTTTAGTTACTGATAAATCACCAACTTTACCCTCACCGCATGCGATTAATGCGAGCCTTGCTTCTTCCATTTCATCTTTCGCAACATCAAGCATAGCCTTGGCTTTTTTGTACCGCATAGCCAACTCGCCACCGTCGATATATCGCCATGCGTTTTCTGGCTCACGCTCGGTTAAATAACGTCCGTAAAAATCGCGTAACTTCGGTAGGTTTTCTTCTATCCAGTGCGGGTCATAAGTGACGTACTCACACATATTGCCATGTTGCGACCATTGGAAAAAATAACACCCGTCTCGATTAGTCACAAACAATTGAATTTGAATTTGCGCGTAATAATAAGGCTGCTCATCAATACTCTTGAACATAGGCGGCGATTGATTGCGTAAACCATAAGGGCACTTGCACTCAATCAATTCATTGTCACCGATATACCCGTCAGGGCTTGCACCTAGCCAATCCTCAGTCCATTGCACAAATGGAGCTGGTAAAACATCATAGCCTTTCTCAAGCTCAAAATCTGCAATGGCATGTTCTTCCATTGCTGTACCCCACTCTGTGGCGGCATTGCCTTTGAACTCTCTTGGTTGCCCGTGGTATTCTCGCACCATTCTGCGCATTACATCTTCTGGTTTAGACCAAGGCGATAAGCCAAGTATTGCACCTACCGCGCTTCCTGTTATTCTTCCGCGCCTTGCCGTAAACCATTCACTGCTTCGTTGTTCCATTAATCGCTCCAAAATTATTTTTAGCGTGCCTGATGTAGTCCGCAACTCCAACATCAAAATCTCGGCAACAATCATCAAATTCATTCATCATTAATTGTTGTTCGGCTTCTCTTGCGCCAATTTCTTCTGCGTACTTTAAACCTCGAAACCATAATGATTGTTTTTTAAACATAACCAAATAAAAGGCGCATTTCTGCGCCAGTCTCCGTTAATTAAAACCCAATGTCATCGTCACTTTTAGGCGCGGCCGCTTCTTTTTTCTTTGCAGTAGTGCCAAGTGGTGAAACCTGTTGAACCCAATTACCTTTTGCGTCTCCCATTTCCCATTGCTGTAATGTCAACGCCATAGGCTTCATTAGTAGGTTTTTCTGCAAGTCTTGGTCTGTTGGTTCGCCTTCGACTTTTAGTAATCCACCACCTGCATTATGAGCAATAGCTGCTAACATGCGCTTGGCTTTGTCGCCTTTTTTCGCTGGGTCTTTTGCGTTTGGATCGTTACCTAACACCCAAAGTTTTTGGAATACCTTACGGTTTTTGTATTCTTCTGGCGCTAACACTGACCAGCGCAGAGAAATATATCTATCTCCTTCTTGGTTGCTGTCCCATTTTGCTTCGTCAGGTGCTGCTTTCACCTGAGTATCTTTAGGGATTAACTCAATATCTCCGCCGCCTGCGTTGAAATCGCCGTTTTGTGGTAATGCTTCTGTTGTTTCGTTTAAGTTCCAAAATGACATAATTATTTACTCTCTTTTAATGATGGGATTAAATCAATCAAAGGGTTTACACCCTCTTCTACTAATAAATCTTCGGTGATGCCGTAACGGTTTTTTGATACGTTTGCGGCAGTGGTGTAAGTAACAAGCAAGCGCGAACCGTCAGATATTGCTTTTTTGCGCTCACCGTCGCCAGTGGTGAAAGTTTGCAGTTTAATAAATCCAACAATGTCAGAATCATCAACATAAGGCGCTACAGACTTTTTACCAAGCCGCAAAGAATAACGGCTGTATGGGTCTTGGTCTGGGAGTTCAAGCGTTTCAACATCAGCATGAGCAACAAATACAACGTGCATACCTCTGCGCTCGTTTAACACACCGCAAGCCTTTCTAACTCGTTGATGCATTGCTGACACAGCCGCAAGCCCAGCTCCATAACCGCCTAACGCTTGATTTATCGAACGGGGCTTTTTTGTGTCGCTATCGATAACATACTGAATAAACATACGCTCCAATGCAGTAACAGAATCAACAATTACGGTTTGGTAATCATGTTCTTCTTTTACTAAAGCGGTTAATTGCTCCCATAAGTTATCCACTGTTGATAACATAGGGAACGCATCAGGCCTGCAATCAGCTTTAATTGACTGTAACCCATCTTCGGCGCGAATAACTATTGGTTTCGGAAACGTTGACGCTAGCGTGGTTTTACCCATTCCAGAATCACCGCATATTGTCATAATGACGGGGCGATCAGCAGGTTTGCCAATCGTGTTTAGAATAGACATACATTTTCTCCTCTTTTCTACTCTTCGGTTGACAATGTAGCCCATCTTATACGATACTGTCAACACTAAATAACGAAAAGGCTAAAAAATGTTAACTCTAGAACAAATTATAAAGAAACTGGATGATAGGAATTTAACAAAGGTGTCCCAAGGGTGCGGATTAACTCGACCATTCATAAGCGCAATAAGAAGCGGCAAAATAAAAAACCCTTCTTATGACACAATAGTAAAGCTATCTAACTACTTAGAGGCTTAATTTATGAATCAATACGGATATATAGACGCGGGTTTTCGTGTGTTTGGCCTACATAAATTAATAGCTGGCGAATGCTCTTGCGGTGATAAAGAATGTAAAGCCGCTGGTAAGCATCCAATAGCATCAAACTGGCAGCACACGCCTGAATGGTCAGACGAGCAGCTAGAAACAATGGAAGAACTAGATCATTTTAAAACGGGCTTCGGTGTGTTGGTCGATGGATATTTAATTATTGACGTTGACGCAAGAAATGGCGGTGTAGAGTCGTTTAGCCAGCTCTGCAAGGACACAGGTTTAGATTTACTTGGTGAGTCAGGCTTTGCAGTTGAAACGGGCAGCGGGGGCGGCTCTATGCACATTTATTTCAAGCATAGCGGCAAGCCATTAATGCAGCACCATGAGAAATACAAAGGTATAGATTTTAAAAGCAGCGGATATATTGTTGGCGCTGGCTCACTGCATAAAAGCGGTTTAGAGTATGAAGAGTTGCATGGCGACCCTAGCGACGTAGACGAAGCGCCGCAAGCATTGCTAGACATACTAAAAAAACCGGACTCATACAGGGCGCATACTCAGTTAGGCGCTATTGACGTAACCGCATTACAAGCGGTTGAAATACTAAGCCACATATCGCCTGATTGCGACTATGATACTTGGATACGTTGCGGCATGGCTCTACACCATACATTTAATGGTGACGGTATAGCGATATGGGATGATTGGAGCAGAAAAGGCGCGTCATATCCTGATTTTGAAAAAATACAACGCCATTGGCACAGCTTCGGGAAGTGTCAAACACCTGTGCAGTTCGGCACATTAATACATTACGCAGAGCAAAACGGGTATTCGCAGCCCATTACTTTTGAGTGTCAAGAATTCGCCACGGGTAGCACGCCAATTGTTGATATAAAAAGACCGCCCGGCTTGGTAGGTGAAATATGCGATTGGATCAACGCATCATCACGATACAAGCTTGAGTCTTTATCAGTGGCCGCAGCAATTACCGCCATTGGAAACATTGCAGGGCTAAAATACATTGACGCACGCGACGGCATGACAGCCAATTTATTGACGTTTTGCGTCGCTGGCTCATCGACAGGTAAAGAGCATATACAACAATGTTTTTCATCGTGCTTACGTGCCGCTGGTTTAATCGACGCTATGCACGGGGCTATTAAGTCAGAGCAAGAAATCATCCGCAACATTACCCGCCATCAAGCTGCCTTCTACTCAATAGATGAGCTTGGCATTGTGCTTCGTAAAATAATACACAGTAGAAACGCCAGCTACCTAGAGGGCGTAATCGGTATTATTATGAGCGCATACAGTAAAGCCGACGCATTTTTACCAGTAGGTGGCGATGTAAAGGAAGCGCTAAAAGTAGAACTTAAAAACGAGGCGGCAGCATGCGAAAAGAAAATAAGCGAGAACGAGGATAAAACCGGAGCAGTGAAGAAAAGACTAGAACAAGTCATGCACGCACTAGACAACATATCAAACGGTATAGAAAAGCCTTTCTTGTCAATGATAGGCTACACAACGCCCGTTACCTTTAACGCAATCATGGATTATGAGAATGCCACTAATGGGTTTTTAGCGCGTGCAACCATCTTTGAAGAGCCTGAAACCAACCCGAAACCAAATAAACCAAAGGCCAGTAAAAGCATACCGGATAAGCTAGCCGCTAAATTACAACAACTGTATAGCGCAGGCGAATACGATATATTAGCCAGTAAACGGATAGAGTTTTATGGTAATCAAACACCCATAGAAACCACCAGCGAAGCAGGCGCAAGGCTCGATGAAATATTGCTTGATTTCTGGGAAATGGCAGAAGACGCAAAAGACACAGGGCTTGAGTCAATACCTCGCCGCGGTTATGAGCTTTGCGCTAAAATATCGTTTATTCTAGCGATACCAGAAGGGCTGCGCACGCTTGAACACGTCGAATGGGCATACGCCTTAATTAAGGACGATATAACCCGCAAAATTCGATTAGCGGCTTCCAATATCAACACAGAAGAATCACCTGTTGATTCCATTGTTGTAAAAATACAAGGCATACTCGAAGCCAGCGACGAAGGAGAAACGCAAGGCGTTATCATTAATCGTTGCAGACCACACAAAAAAGAGGCGGTGTTAAAAGTGCTGTTAGCGCTTGAAGAAAAAGGCATGGTGCAGAAGAAAACCGAAAAACATAAATACAGAAAAATAGATATCGTAAAATATAAGGCGCTTTAAGCGCCTTTTTTATTAGTACGTAGTGAGAACTTGAGTACTTAGTATAAGTACTATCTTTATTAAAATCAATAAGTTAAGTAGTACATAGTGTACATAGTACCTAGTGCGCTAATAACTCATAGATTTACATAAAAATACACATAGTAAAAAACACTTTTACTTATACATTTTTAAATATTGAAAAAAAGAATTAAATGTATAACTATATACTCTATATACTATATACTTATTTATCTTATTGATATTATTAGAGTTTTTATCATTTAGTATTTAGTGAGCATTTTACTAGGAACAACTATGTACACCCACAAACTAAAACTAGCAGACGGCATTGAAATGACAGTATTGTCAGTGCATAAGAATATTGAAGATTTGAAAAAGGCGTTGACCAGGGATAAAGTGTGGAGGTTTGTTTAACTGGTCAGAGTTGTCGCAGTGTGTTTTTGTGGTAGATTAGGTTTTGAAATTAACTAATAAGGATAAAAAATGTTTATATCAAAATACAAAACAATAGCAAACAAGGTTCATGAAATACAAAAAGACGGACAGGTATGTTATGACAGCGAGAGAATAACACTACCGCCAAATACGCCATTCAATATTCATACTATGGATAGTTTCGGGTTCCATCTTCTTACGTTAGATGGTAAGTGTGGAATGAGTGTTAATTCAGACGTGTTAAGAATAGGATTTTCAGAGACGGAATTTTTAATAGGCGAGTAATTCACCGACGCAGTATGTCAAAACCAAAAAGGATTAAGAGATGAGATACTACGAGACTGTAAAATACACTGAGATGAGAATAGGCTTATGGCTGGTTATTGTGACAGGGATTGCGGTTAATTGGCTAATATGGCTATAATCGTTCGTGTATCGAACGCTGTGGCGTTAAAACTGTTTTTACGTGTGATTATCGCAAGTGAACAATAAAATGCCACCAGCGCGGTTTAGGGATAATTTATAATTACTGGTACGACCAGTAAAATAATTGCAATTAACTAGTTGCATTACTTAGTTAAGTGCGCAATAATAGCTTCACGGTTTGGGAATGGCCCGAAGCGAAAAGCAAGGTAGAAGATTATGACGGTTTTTGAATTGGCAAAGTCACTAACAGAAAAGCAAGTTGACAATGTAATCGGTTACTGGAATGCGAACTGCATGGCGGGAAAGTTAAAAACTTTTAACTCGCTTGTAAGACTTGGAGATTCTAAAGCGCTAGCATGCGCGACTGTGATGATAGAAAAAGAAACTGACTCTTCTGTTTACAAGATTGCTTACGAGTCTTAACGGCGCGGCTATGAACATTGCTAGAAGCGAAAAACAGTGCCATGTGTGCGGGCGTGTTTTTTTAAATAATGATTATAATTACTGGAACATGGAGGCTTTAAGGGCTTGTTATGCTTTAACCGGTAATACTGGTATGTGCGAAAAATGCACTATTAAAGCGAATTCTTTCGTTGACTATTTTGGTAAGAAAAGAGCAATCGACAAGCAAAAGCTAAAATCATTTATATTAAGTGGATATGAAATAAATAAAATTTACAGCGGGTTAATGCGCGCTGGTTACTTTTAACGGACAAATCAAATGACTAAACTAACAAAACAACTCGGCTTAGACCTTGGCTATCACCGCAACGTGGCAGCCGATTTAATCAAAAGGGGCGCTGTCGTTATTGATGGCGTTGTATATGCGCCGGTTAAGAAGCGGGTGAAGAAATGAAATCATTAGCAAAAATTTTAGGCATGATTGCCATGGCATATTTAGCATTTGAATATGATAGCGTTCTTTGCGGTATTGCATCTTTTATGTTATTCGTTAGCGTGTTGGAGGATTAAATGACAAACACACAGCGACACATTGAAAAATTATATATAACGGGCAAAACGACGTTTCGTGATGATCAGTTACTGCAGAAGGATTATGTTGTTAAGATGAATGATTTGGTGGCTAGTTGGGCACTGGTTAATGTGGAATTAGTAGAACAACTTCTAATGATGGGTGATTTTTTAAACGCTAGAAATTCTTTTGATGAATACGCCACCAACGAACTAAAACAACTTTGTATTGATTATTATGGGGATGAGTGATGAACACTAGATACAAGTTTTTTAAGTGGCTCAAAAAAATAGCTGACAAGGGGATGAAGGATAATTATTTAAAGCCTTATGGCGGCATGAATTCATGCTGCACTAACTGCAAAGAATGGGAATCATCAGGAAACTTTATAACCACGATACCACTAGAAGATGGATCAGACGAAAGAACTTGCGGCAAATGCGGCCATAAATGGCTGGCAATATTTACACCTTTTGGATTTATACCAATCAGTGAATTTAAGACTATAAAATCTGGTGCAATGGGTAAGGTAGAATAGTTGCCAGTCAATATACTATCGCGCTATACTCTCAACATCTGCGCAGTGCGCGAAATATAGGAGTGTAGCCCGTGGCTAGGCCGACAGATTACTGCGAGGAGATGAACAAAAAAGCCCTCGATTATTTAGAGAATTACGAAGAAGTCCATGGTGATTCAATTCCAAGCGTTGCAGGGCTTGCAGTTAGCCTTGGAGTTGCTAAGTCTACCGTGTATTTATGGAAGGGTTTGCATGATGAATTTTCGGACACGCTTGATAGAATAATGACATCTCAAGAGCGCAAAGCGCTTAATAATGGGATAAATGGCGTATTTAATGCAACTATAACAAAGCTTGTGCTAGCTAATCATGGTTATAGCGAAGCATCTACTATACAGCAAAATCTAACAGTCACAGATGGCGAAACACTAGCGGAGCGCCTAACTGGTGGTTCTAAAAGGTAGTAATTAATCCTATAGCGTGTTAATATATAATTCTTTTTATGATAACACTGCGAGTATATAGTGAGAAAGATACCTAAAGATATGACAGACGGGTCAGTGCATATTCAGAGAGATGGTGTTGCAACTGTGGTTAGATATAGCAACACCAATGAGGTTTTAGTAAGATTTGATAATGGGTACAAGGCAAAGGTTCAGGCTGGACACTTAAGAAAGGGAACTGTAAAAAATAGAATGCTACCCACAGTTTTTGGCGTTGGATTTATAGGAGGTAATGAATATAAATCATGCAGCGGATTAGGAGGTGTGCACTCCAAAGTGTATCAAGACTGGATTAATATGTTGAGTAGGTGTTACAGCGAAGATCGGCTCAGTTTATTCCCGTCATACGACGGGTGCACAGTAACAAAAGAGTGGTTCAACTTCCAAGTTTTTGCTAAATGGTATTTTGAAAACTACCCGAAAGACGGGCTTGACTATCATTTAGACAAAGACATCTTATCGAAAGGAGTAAAAGTATATTCACCAGAAACTTGTTTATTTATAGCTCCTTTTGAAAACTACCAAAAAGCCCACGCCAAAGAAACGGTGCTAACTTCTCCAGATAAGACAAATAAATACATATATAATATTAGTAAGTTTTGCAGGGAAAATAACCTATCGCAGCCAGCTATAAACGAAGTTACACTAGGAAGGCGTAAATCCTACAAGGGATGGTCCCTTGCAAAATAATCATGAAAAAGCAAAGAGGTATTTAAAAGATATAAATAAGCTTTCAATGTCGGAGCTTGCTGACGCGATGACATATAAGTGGTTTAGATTGTCATCGCTTTATCACATCAAAAATAAAGACGGTCAAAAAGTCTTATTTGAGCCAAACAACGAGCAAGAATTGTTTTACATTGGCTATCATGGCCGCGACATAATACTCAAAGCTCGTCAACTTGGTTTTACTACGTTTAAAATGATTAGCGACTTAGACGATTGTTTGTTCACAACAAACTATTCCGCTGGCTGTATATGCCACAATCTTGAAGATGCAAAAGACATATTCCGCAATAAGATTAAGTTTGCTTATCAGTCAATCACGCAATCACAGCGTGAGCTATTGCGCTCAATCGGGTACGAATTACCCAAGCCAGTTAACGACAAAGATAACAGTTATGTGTTTGATAACGGCTCAAGCATTAAGGTTTCAGTAGGTTATCGTGGCGGAACATTACAAAGCCTGCACGTTTCTGAATTTGGAAAGATATGCAAAAAACACCCGGATAAAGCAAAAGAGATTGTGACCGGGGCATTTGAGGCAGTTGGCCTAAACGGTGATATTACCCTTGAATCAACCGCAGAAGGACGCGAGGGTTATTTTTACAACTATTGTACCAATGCTAAGAAGATAAAAGACCAAAGCAAAACACCGTCCAAACTAGACTTTGCATTCCACTTTTTCCCCTGGTATTCAACGGCTGATTATTCACTCGACGATGGCGAGATTGCACACGCTCTTGAATCCTATTTTGAAGAGCTAAAAGACAAGTACGATATTGAGCTGACAGAAGGGCAAAAATGCTGGTATTCTGCTAAGTGGGCAACGCTTGGTGATGATATGAAGCGCGAATACCCATCAACGCCAGAAGAAGCATTTGAGCAGTCTATCGAGGGCGCATATTATGCCGTTCAGTTCCGCTCGATATACAAAGAAGGTCGAATATGCAAAAGCCTTAATAACGACTCACCTGTCTATACCGCTTGGGATTTAGGCGTGGGGGACTCAACCGCAATCTGGTTTTATCAAAAGATTGGTAAAGAAATACACCTTATTGATTACTATGAAAACAGCGGAGAAGGACTTGAACATTACTTCGGCATACTAAAAAAGAAAGGGTACACATACAAATATCACTACGCCCCGCACGATATAGAAAACAGGGAGTTTGGCGGAGGCGGATTAAGCAGAAAGCAGATTGCTGCAAATGGTTTTATTATTGACGGACAGCGATTTACTATCCATTTTACAACCGTTCCAAAGAAAACAATTGACTCAGGTATTGAGGACGTAAGGCGCTTATTACCTAGCTGCATATTTGATGAGCGTAAATGCTCACAAGGCATTAAAGCGCTTGAGTCATACAGAAAGGAATGGAATGATAAGTTAGGCTGCTGGAGGAATAATCCGCTGCATGATTGGTCATCGCATTGTGCTGATGCGTTTCGTTATCTTGCAACGGCTGAGGCTGGTATGATGGTTATGGCTAAAGCCCCTCGCGCTGGCTAAATTGATAAAAATATCATGCAAGACAAAAACCCAATTATAGCGCCACAAAAAGCGCCAAAGTAGAACGACCCGTTTCTTTCGGCTTGCGGCTCAGGGGCAATGTACCTTCCCAATTTTTAATATGCACAATCTCAGGCTGCATAGCTAACAACCGCTCATACTCTTCAAGCGGCATTGTTATTGTTTTATTGCTCATTGTCTTCTCCTAATAAATAATCATCAAGGCTAATGCCTGATGCTCCTGCTTTTAAAAGCTCAGCCTTTATAAATTCAATCTCCTTTTTAATTTCATCTTGTGCGTTTAGCTTTCTTATTAACACTCTAAGCACTGCTGCATTAAATGTTTCTGCGTCCATCGTTAATGCTCCTCGTTCACATAATTAATAAGCGCCTCAAGCGATGATGCGCAATAGGAATAAAATCCATTCTTGGTGTCTGGGTATACCTGAATGGCCCATACCTCATCTAACTCTATTGCCATGCATCTTTCAGCACTGCTTACCCATTCGTATAAATGATTATCGCTGTCCCACTCAGATACACTCAAGAATATGTCTTTGTGGTCATTGTGTATAATCTGCAATGATACAGCATGCTTTGGTAGTAGCTTTTTAAATTCGTTTATTGTTTTATTGCTCATTCTCAAACCTCCTCAATATTTCAACAGTATCTTTGTCAATGGCAACCATGTCATCAGGGTTTAGCATTGGGTTTTCAATGAATTTTACGCCTGAATATTCATGGACCTTATTTTCATCTTTCGATAGTTGATGTTTTATTTTTGCGAAACAGCTTGAACCACAAAATATTCTACCGCTCAGCTGTTTCACTCTCAAACCTCCTCAATAATCCCATTGACCATAAATGTTTATCTTTACGCGCACCTGAATTGCTTTTGTGATGCGCACCATCGGCAGCGGGGAACTTGCCCTCGCTGACTAATCTGCTAATGGATTTTGTTGTGCAATCCATTATCTTTGCCAAATCCTTTGATGTAAGACGCGCATCGTTTGGTAGATTGCGCGTCCAGTGAGGGAGGGTTAGATTCATTTACTGTCCACAGTTTTTACAAATTGATTCGTCATGGATTAAATGACATGCCTTATGCTCGATTGGTAAAGATGATTTTTCAACAAGTACATATCTATCCATGTTTTCGATTAACCAGTTTTGCAGTTCGATATCACCCATATCCAGCAAAGTTGATAAATATATTTTTTGCATAATGATACCTAGCTAACCTTAACGGTTAGCCACCTCCTCAGCCATGGCTGCACAAGCCAGCTTAAAGGCAATTTCCTGAGTTTCATAATCTTTGCCATCAGTTCCAGTAATTAACATGGCTGCTTCAATTGATTGTTTTGCTAAAATATCCATTGTCATAATCTCTCTCACTTGGTTGTTTTGTTTCAGTGATTGTATTAAACCACACTTTTATCGTTTCACTGCTCCGACCAGTACTGTATAATCAAATAATGACCGATATATCAGAACTACAGCCGCACATCGTCACAACAATAGACGGTAAAACGCACATTATTTGCATCGCCGACATTCGCAGACTAGCAAACGGTGAATGTTATCGCGGGGATGCGCAAGAGATGATAAGATTGTTAGCGACTATAGTAAAAGACTTGCGTAATTAATCGCAAAGAACTATGATTAAATTTCTAGATATAACCGTCGTCCTTTTTTGGGCGTGATTGCAAAATAAAAAGCCCGCTTAATTGTGGGCTTTTTTCTATCTGTGTTATTATTTGTTAAAATTAAAAGGATGAGCGACGGATGAAAAGAAAATATTTATTTGATATATATGATTTAGACCTTTATGTGGTTTCAACCGAAGAAGAATCAAACAGGCTGAGGAAGATGTGCGGGCTTGATAAATGGGATGCTAATTCACCTCACTGTTGGACAGGTACGACAAAAGATAAAAAAAGAAGGGTTGCTACAATATGCTTGCCGGAAAACAGCCTAAGGCACGCATGTCATGAGTCTATTCATGTGGCATTTGATATCCTTACATACATTAGCGTATCGGTAGGATATAAACATCAAGAAGCGTTATGCTGGTTTGCGGATTGCATATTTAGTAAGTGTGAAGAATTCTTGAAAATGGCTTATAAATAAATATAGTTAAGGATTTGAGCGGATGACCAATATTATAAAGTTTCCAGAGATACGTGACAGAACAGGATACATAATAGAAGATAAAGAAAAAATTAACGGCGTCTACGTTGATGGGCTATGCGCTGCTGTATGGGATGATACAGTGTGTGTAGGTGGAAAAGGCAATCGTGAAATAACTTATCCTGTCATGTTGAGCAAAAGTGACATGAGTGAATTCTGCATTATGTGGCTTGGGATATTTAACCCCGAAGTATTGAAAGAAGATTAAATGAATGGATTTAAGCGGATGAATAACACAACAAGACTACCAGTTGAGCCGAAGTACAGTAAAGAACAAGAGCTTTACGCAAGAATAGAATCACTGATTCACGAATATAACGGCGAACTATCTTTAGTCGCCACCATTGGCATTCTTGAGTTAGCCAAGATACATGTCATGGAGTGTGCAAAATGAACTATACAGGATATGGTAAGACATTAATCGTGCTGGCTATAGTTTGCGCGTTATTAGGATGGGCAGTAATTGAATTATTTATTTGGTTATTTTCGTTTATCACGATAAGTATTACTTAAATGCCCCTAATCAATGACCTCGACCAACACAGCATCTACATCGCACGAATAGCAACACAATTGCTAAACACGCAGATATACCCGTCATACACGGAAGCTTACAAAGCTGTGCGTCTAATCCTTCTCGACGCTGAAAACATTGGCGGCGTGTCGAAGCTGTCGGCAGTCAATCGAGCTATTGCAAAGGCGATTCAAGAATCCACAGATAGCGCTTGGCAGACATCAACAGACGAGCTAACAAACTTGGCGGTCTATGAGTCTAATTATTACGCCTCGTTGATTGGCGGCTATGCTGACGTTAGATTGCGCACACCGCCACAACAACAAGTAAAAGACTGGATGAATAAAGCGTTAATGGCGCTTGAGTCTGGCCAACGTTCACAGGTTGGCACATGGGCTGAATATGTCGATAAAAACAAAGGCTCGTTTATTGACGCTGTGCAAAACACGGTTAAAAAGGGCTATATAAACGGCTCGACAGTTAATGAAATGGTCAACGATTTGCGCCCTATGGTTGACGGGATATTGAAGCGCGATGCTGAGTTTTTAATAAGAACGGGCACGGCTTTTTATTCTAATCAAGGGCGGCAACAAATGGCTGAACATAACAAGCATTTGATAGCGCGTGAAGTGCCGTTTATCCAATTTGACAATAGGACATCGAGTATTTGCAGAAGTATCGATTCACACTATCATGATGGCTGGCCTTTGGGTGAATCACCAATAGGTATGCCGCCGTTTCATATAAATTGCCGTACAGTTATCTTGCACCTAGTCGAAGGGCAAGAAATGCCAGACGGTTTACGTCCTGCGGTAGGTGGTAAAGATACTAAAGAGGCGCGTGAGAAATTCGAGAAACGCGAAAATAGGACGGGCAAAAAACCGAAGTATAGAGGGCGAAAAGATTTAGACACGTTCGACATTGACAGGCTAAAAACGTCTACCAAGTACGATACATGGTTACGCGAACAACCTAAGTGGTTCGTTAATGATGTATTAGGCGCGACTAGGACAAAGTTATTTTTAGATGGCAAATTGTCGCTTTCTTCGTTTAGTGATATGACCCTGCGCCAACTAACAATCGATGAATTGAGAGTTAGAGACGCAGAGGTATTTAGGCGGCTGGGTTTGTAATTAATATCCTGATTAGCGAGTTTGCAATGGTTTTTTGTATTGCGCATTCAACTGTCATGCTTTCATTTCTGGCTTTCTCGGATTCTTCTTTAACTATTTGCTGTATTTCCTCTGGTGTAATTATTTTCATGCTTTACTCCCAATATCATTAATATTGATCCTGAGCTTGTAGATTACGTCTTGATTATCCCTTCTTTCATGAGGTGTGCATAACGGTTCTTCTGGGCAATTATCATTAAGCGCGCATGATTTACAGTTATCATAATCAGTATGTTTATTCATAACTGCCTGATACTCCACGCCATCTACTTTAATTATGTTGTGTATCATAATTCACCTCATTAATTATCAATCCAGCCATAACTATACGTTAATTTTTATTAGAATTTGGCAATACCATCTACCACCTGAACTTTGAGCTATCGCAGTAAACTTGTATATGCCTCCTCTCTTCACCTACATTTATTGTTGTTTCATGGATAAATGACTTTGGAATTACCCTTATAAAACACCTCCAAGTATGTATCTTTGATACATCGCCTCGGTGCATGTCGTATTGGGTGAAAGAGTGCCACTTCTTGCATTCTTTTGTATATTCCTTGCCTGTTTTCCTGTCTTTATATACTGTTAAAGGCTCGCCGCTTATCCACATATACATTTTTAAATCAGATCTATTCCCTTTGCATCGCTCACCATTTGAGTCCCTTGGTAGAAAATCATAATGCCAGTTTGGTATGCATGGAAATGAATCAGGCATTAGCATATGTACCTTTACATCAATTACATATTCTGATTCGTCCATTTCTAACATTGGCCTCACTTCATCAATTATGCTTTTTAACTCTGGCATTATTTCTAATGTTTTATCAAAAGAACAAAGCATTACGCCAGCTTTTGATTTACTAAAGTCTATATCTTTCATTTTAGTCATCCTATTCAATTAATCTCACATCAACTATACACGAAAAATAATTGATACTGGTCTTACCAGTAACCTTTACGTTATACTAAACAAAATTATCAGGGCTTTATCATGACCACGACAACATCAATTATCAACAACCAAGATTACACAGATATGCAAGGCGCTATCAAGGCGCTTCGTGCTGCAGTGCTTGGCAGTCATTTCGTTAAAGCGATGAGCTATGAATTATTGCCTCATCCGTCGAGTGTTGATAAGACAAGTGCAGAAGCTATCCAGCGTTATTATGAATACCTTTGTGGAGCTGAATTCGATGAAATTGCAGGCCAAACTTTGAAGTCGTGGTTAGGTAGAATGAAGTTTAACGAGACTGATTTTACTGAGTTTCCCGACCGTATTAGTTACCTGGTTGAAAACTCTGATAATGATGGCACGAGCC